>Ga0207789_1000055_pt1 | contig 122684 bp, 124 predicted proteins | sample HigsolmetaGSP12D_FD_184840 | JGI IMG/M metagenome (GOLD analysis project Ga0207789, IMG submission 184840) | High solid enriched microbial communities from the Joint BioEnergy Institute, USA - SP1-2-D (SPAdes) | ecosystem: Engineered > Bioreactor > SSF (Solid state fermentation) > Aerobic >... | reverse complement strand
TCAAGAAACTTGCCGGTTAGAGGAGTACCGTAACGCCGAAGGAAGAAGAACATCGGAAAGCCGGATGAGGGAAAACCTCACGTCCGGTTTGATGAGGAGGGGCTGGCGGCCCAGCCCTTTACTCTACAAGGCGGCCCCCCAGCCCCGGCTTTTGCCCCGTGTCGGAATATGGTAACATAGCACCGATGGAAGCTGCGAAGGGCCGGATGGCTGTCGCGGGCAAGGCAGCAGGGAGTGACATGCGGTGAGAGTCATATCGGGAGAAGCCAAGGGGCGACCGCTCAAGGCGGTGCCCGGGCAGACGACCCGTCCGACGACGGACAAGGTCAAGGAGGCGATGTTCAGCATCATCGGTCCCTATTTCGACGGGGAGCGGGTGCTCGATTTGTTCGCCGGAACCGGCGGGCTCGGCATCGAGGCGCTCAGCCGCGGCGCGGGCCATGCGGTGTTCATCGACGTCAACCCTCGCAGCGTGGAAGTCGTCAGGCGCAATCTCGAAGCGACAGGGCTTGCGGCTCGCGCCGAAGCGTACCGCAACGACGCGAGAAGGGCGATCCGGCAGCTCGAGCGCAAGGGAGCGAAGTTCGACCTCGTGTTTCTGGACCCCCCCTACGCCGACAAAGATTGCGATGAACTGCTGGGCGAGCTGGCCGGCCGCGGCCTGCTGGCGGACCGGGCGGTCGCCGTCGTCGAGCACGACGCCGGGTTCGACTACGGCGACCGGTTCGGGCCGTTCGGGCGCAGCCGGCACGCTGTCTACGGCGAGACGGCTTTATCCATATATCGATACGAAGGAGAAGAACATCATGACCGGTAAAGCGGCCCGGCCGGAAGGCGAGCATCGGATTGCGGTATATCCGGGAAGCTTCGATCCGGTGACATTCGGCCACCTGGACATTATCCGCAGGGCGGCGAAACAGTTCGACAAGCTGATCGTCGCCGTGCTCAACAACACCTCGAAAAATCCGCTGTTCACGGTCTTCGAGCGAACCGAACTGCTCAGGGAAGTGACGAAGGATCTGGCCAACGTGGAGATCGACAGCTTCCGCGATCTGCTGGTGCGCTACATGCGCTCGCGCGGCGCCCAGGTCAGCGTGCGGGGCATCCGCTCCGTCACCGACTTCGAGTACGAGCTGCAGATGGCTTCGACGAACCGCCAGCTGGACGAAGGCATCGAGACGATCTTCATGATGACGAACCCGAAGTATTCTTATTTAAGCTCCAGCATCGTCAAGGAGATCGCCAGGTTCGGCGGGCCGGTGCAGGATCTCGTTCCCCCCGCGGTCGAGGCCGCCCTGCGCCGCAAATTCGACAAGCTGGCCTAGCGCCGAACGTTCGGGGGAGGAAGCCGCATGCCGCGTTCCGTCCGGCGCACCAGGGGAAACGGTTCATCATTGGAGAAGTACTTGTTGAGCAAGATGCCGGTCCGCTATCGCTGCCTGCAATGCGGGATGCGCGACCGGTTCCCGTACGACGCCGTCGCCAGCTTCGAGCGGTTGCGCGGCGAAGACGCGGACGAGCCGCCCCAGTTTGTCTGCAGCTCGTGCGGAGGGGTGTTGTATCCTGAGCATTACAAAGGCCGCAACGGAACCGAGTATCGGATCGAGGACGTTGCGGATTTATCGGAAGAACCGTTCTAATCGGGGAAAAAAGGAGCCGCCCGGGCGCATGGCCGCGGGCGGCTCGGCTTGTCGGCGGCGGACCGGCGGGAGGGCGTCACTTCGGCGGGCGGCGCGGCGGCCGGATCACCGCCGCGAGCAGGGCGAGCAGCAGGAAGACGGCGATCGTGGCCGCCGAAGCGAGCGCGGTTTCCGGGAAGGCGGTCCAACCCGCCGCCCGGACGGCTTGGGCCGTCGGGCCTGTGGACGGCCCGGCCGGCGCGCCGAGCGCGGGCAGCGCCGCGCCGAGCCAGCCCCGCTGGACGGCGCCGGCCAGCGGGTACGTGAACCCCATCGCCAGGGCGGCTTGCAGCAGCCGTCCGGCGATGACGCGGGCCCACGGGAAGCCGGGCCCGGCCCCGAAAGCGGCGCGCGCCTGCAGCAGGCCGCTCCAGCCCGTCCAGGCGAGCACGGCGGCCAGCAGCGTGACGGCGCGGACGGGGGAGGCGGCCAGCAGCGGCGAGCGGCTGGCGTCGTAAGCGCCGAGGTGAAGCTCGTACACCCCCGGCACGGCGAGCCAGGCGTCGGATTGCGGCCAGGCGATCTGGATCATGCGCAACAGCACCGAGCAGATCATCATGAGGCCGCCGACGGCCATCAGCGTGCCGACCGCATGGGTAACCGCGTCGGCGATTTGCCGGCCGAACGGCCGGCCGTCCTCTTCGCGGGCCCGGCGCACGGCCGCCGCCGGATCGGCTGCGGCGGGCCGGGGCTTCGCCGCCGCGGGCTCGCCGCCGACAGGCAGGCGGGCCCAGACGGCGGCGGCGGCAACGGCCGAGAGCCAAAGCCCGGCGACGAGCGCCCAACCGTAAGCCGGCGCCTGCAGGAAGCCGCTGCCGATGACGAGGACGACGGCGAACGGGTTCGGCTGATGGGCGAGCAGCAGCAGCGTGTCCAGTTCGCGGCCGCGCAGCAGCCCCCGTTCCCGCAGGCGGGCCGCTTCTCTGGCGCCGGCCGGCAGGCCGGAAATCCAGCCGAAGATCGCCGCCCAGCCGGCCTCGCCCGGCAGCCGGAACACCTTCCGGGTGATCGGCTCGCACAGGCTGGACAGGCCGTGGAGAAGGCCGGAGGCGGCGAGCAGTTCGGCCAGCATGAGCGGCGGCAGCAGCCCGGGGAAGACGGTCTGCCACCACACTTGCAGGCCGGACAGCGAAGCCCGGAACGCTTCTCCCGGCGACCGGACGATCGCGAGCACGAGCAGCAGCGCCAGCGAGCCGTACAGGATGGAGAGCAGCGCCGCGCTTCGGCGCGGCGAGGGGCGGGGTTCGGACATGGCGCGTCATTCCTTCCGAATCGAGAAGCGGCCGGATCGGCCGCGCCGCGCATGGAGCGGCGGCGTTTATACCCCATGTGTACGCGCCGTCTTCCGCCGATAGACCACTTGTCCGCCGGCCGCCCCGCTCCCGGGCCGGCAGTCACAGTCGCACCGGGGGGAGCGTGTAATCCCGAAGCGCCAGGCGCGGGTCGGGATCGTCGAAGGCGAGCGAGTAGACGGCCGAAGCGCGGGCGTCCATGGCGAGGTAGGGCCAATCGCCGTCCGCCGCCGACAGGACGACGGGCAGCGCCGCCCGCGTCTTCATGCGGCGGAGCAGTTCGCGGCCCCGCTCGGTGAAGCCGAGCACGCGGAGATAGCGCAGCTCGGCCGTCAGCGCCTGCGCGGACAGCTCCTCCTTGCGGTGGCCGAGCAGGATGCGCAGCAGCGTCCGCTGCAGCTTGGTGCGCGTATAGCGCTTCGTCTTGAGCGCCGCAAGCAGCTCCTCCACCGAATAGGCGGACAGCCGCCCGAGGGCGCGGCGAATCCGGTGTTCCAACCCTTCGGTCACCTCGGCAAGCGCCGCCAGGCGCGGCTCGTCCAGGCTCCACAGTTGGTGGAACAGCGGCCGCGCGAACCGCTCCCACGCCACGGGGGCGCGCCCGGCCCGGCGCTCCCGCTCCAGGATGTCGAGCGTGGCCGCCGGAACGTACGGAGCGAGCGCCGCCATGCTGCCGGTCTTCGCGAGCAGCTCGCGGAGCGCGGTGGCGCTGGCGATCGCGCCGTCGGTGATCGTCGTCTGGCCGTACTCGGAGCGCTCGCGGCGGATCGAGTACGGCACGATCGGGCTGCCGAGCCGGCGCAGCGCGAGCAAGTAATGAAGGCCGAGCGTATGGTTCGGCTGGTCGAGGCGGAACGCGGCTTCCGCCGCCGCGCCTTCCCCGCGCAGGAAGCGACGCACCGCCTCGGCATAGGCCGTCGGGTACGGGAGTCCCTCCTTGAGCAGGCGTGCCAGCTCCGAGCCGACCGCTTCCGGCTCGTCGGATAGGCGGTCGGCGATGCGCCCGAGCGTCGCCGCGTCGCCGCTTTCGCTGCCGAAGCAAAGCGCGTCGACGACACCGGTCGCATGCAGCACGGCCACCGAGCCGTAGGCGAACCATTGCGCCGGCTGGGCGCTGTAGGCGACCGGCAGCTCCAGCACGAGGTCGCAGCCGGCCCGCAGCGCCATCTCGGCCCGCGCCCATTTGTCCGCCAGCGCGGGTTCCCCCCGCTGCAGGAAATGGCCGCTCATGACGGCGACGACGGCGTCGGCTTCCGTTATTTTGCGGGATTGCCGGATATGATAGAGATGTCCGTTGTGCAAGGGGTTGTACTCGACGATAATTCCGACGGTGCGCATAACGGTCTCCTTTGCGGCGCCATTGTAGGAAGCACGCTTTTTTCTTAGCTGTTACCAATATAACATGCGTCTGCGCGCGAACGAAGCCGATTGCGTGTCAACTCATATAAAAATGTTACCGAAGGGCAATGGATCACTCACGTAATTTTGTTACCCAGTGGGGCTGTTATACAGCCTCCACGGGTTCTGCTGTGTCGGTGGAGGACGGCACAGGGCGGGAGAGCATCATCTCTAATTGGTTGTGTAAGGTGAGCGGATCTTGGGAAGACTGGTATGCCTGCAACCGTTGGGTTTGTTCCGATGAGAGCACGCCCGATTCGATTAACCGCGCAACGGGTGTTTTGGCCGTATCGAAGGTTTTCTTGACACGCGCCCCGCGCCTCTCCTTGCCGATCAGCTTGCGAGTGGGCAGGCAGAAATTGAAGTACCGGTCATGCAGGGCATAGATGGAGTTGAGCCACTCCACTTGTTCCGGGCGGTCATAGCGTTCGTAGCCGACCAGCTGGCGGACGAGAAAACCGTTTTTCTGCTCCACGTGAGCATTGTCGTTTTTGCGATAAGGGCGGCTGCGCGTGAAACGAATATGGTTCGAAGCACAGAAGGTTTTCAAATGGGCGTTTAAAAACTCTTGGCCGTTGTCACTGTGGATTCCCCAAGGCTGCATGGGCCACTTGGCGATGATGTGCTTGAGCTCACGAAGCACGGCAAGTTGGGATTTGCCGAGCAGCGCGCGTCTGCGGGTGTAGCCGGAGACCACATCGGTCACCGTCAGCGTATAGGCGAAGTGGCCGAGCGACGATCCGCCGTTGTGTTCGACTAAATCGATTTCCAGCGCGCCCGGACGCGTTTCATCCCAATCGTAGGCGATCATGGGCACTTGTGCACGAAGCTCAGCTAACGGCTTCCGCTTGCTCACCGTCGGTCTGGCCTTCGGAGAGCGGAGTGCGGATAATCTGCGAGCCAGTGTCGGGCGGCTAATCTCTTGCAACTGCGATATGACGGAATCGGTAAGGCGTAGGTGACCGTGCCGGGCAAGGGTCTGAGCTGTTTCGAGCAGAACAGGATGCAATCGCTCGGCACAAGGATAATCCAGCGCTTCCCAAACGCGCTCAATGACGGGCATCGCCTCCTGATAAGCTACGGGCCGATGACGTTTCGATTTGGTTGGCGTTAGCGCAGGAGGGTTCGCGAGAGTGCGGATAGCATGCTTCCGATGGCAACCCAGCACCTTCACAGCGTTGTCAAGGATTGCAGATTTCTCATTTCGCGATTTCGCTTTCTTGTATTGATCAGCCAACATACGGATCACTTCACGTCGTGTTTTCATGGACATTTTCAAAACACTTCCCTTCGGTAACATTTCGACGTGAGTGATCCGATCCCCCTTCGGTAACATTTTACCTGAGTGATTGCCGATTGTTGACAAATACCTGCGGCGACGGATATAATTACTTTTGTTTGTTTGGAGTGATCATCGTGCTGCTCAACGTTCAGGACCTGGCTCAACGCAAGGAGCCGGTCGCGCTTGAGGAATCGTTCGACGCGTCGTCCGCCTTCGCGGACATTGCCGGCGTCGCGCCGCTTGGACCCGTGACGGCCAAGCTGACCGCATCGTACGCGGACGGCTTGATCGAAGTGTCCGGCGACGTCGCATGCCGATTCCGGCTGACGTGCTCCCGATGTCTGGACCCGGTCGAAGATGAGCTTTGTGTTCCTTTTCACGAGACATTCAAGGTGGTGTCCCGGGAAGCGGCAAGCGCAACGGACGAGCAGGACGGCGAAGATTTCGTGCCGATCGAAGGCGAGCGCCTCGAGCTCAGGCCGTACGTCGTGGAAGAACTGATCGTTCAGCTGCCGCTGGCGCCGCTGTGCCGGGAGGACTGCAAGGGACTTTGCCCGGAATGCGGAAGCAACCGCAACGAAGCGGAATGCGGCTGCGCCACGGAGAAGATCGATCCGCGCCTGGCTGCGCTCAAGGGCTGGTTCGGCCCGAAATGATGGAAACCCGACATGAACGCCGATAAAGGCATGCCCGTCGCGATTCGAATAAGGAGGTGGGAACATGGCAGTCCCTTTCGGAAAAACATCGAAATCCCGCAAGAACAAGCGCCGCACGCACTTCAAGCTGGTCGTGCCCGGCATGGTCAGATGCGATCAATGCGGCGAGTTGAAGATGGCGCACCACGTTTGCAAAGTATGCGGCACTTACAAATCTCGCGAAATCATCAAGCAATAAGAAAACAACGCGTCTCGGCGTGACTTGCGTCCCGGCGCGTTTTTCTTTACCGGGCTTTGGCACCAGGTATCAATAGGAACCGATAAGGCGGTGACGGTTATGGAACGGCTTCCCAAGCGTCAGCGCCATCAGCAGCTCGCTCGGCTGATCGAGGAAAATCCGTTTCTGACCGATCGCGAGCTTACCCGGCTGCTGAAGGTCAGCATTCAGACGATCCGGCTGGACCGGCTGGAGCTCGCCATTCCCGAGCTGCGGGAGAGGCTGAAGTTGATGGCGGAGCGCTCGTACGATTCGGTGAGATCGTTGCCTCTGCACGAAGTGATCGGCGACATCGTCGATCTGCAGCTCGACAAGAGCGGCATTTCGCTGTTCGAGATTCGCGAGGAGCACGTCTTTTCCCGCACCGGCATCGCCCGCGGGCACCATGTGTTCGCCCAGGCGAATTCGCTGGCGGTGGCGGTCATCAACGACGAGGTGGCGCTCACCGCCTCGGCGGACATCCGCTTTCTCCGCCCGGTACGTCTCGGAGAGAAGTGCATCGCCAAAGCTTATGTGAAATCGAGCGGTTCGCAAAAGGGGAAGGCGAAAGTGGAAGTTTTCACGTATGTCGGAGACGAGATGGTGTTTCAGGGCAACTTCGTCATCTATCGTTCGGCGGGCGAATCGGAAGCCGGAGGAGGAAGAGCGAATGCGAATCGCCATTGACGCGATGGGCGGCGATCTCGCTCCGCACGCGCCGGTCGAGGGAGCTCTGGCGGCGGCGAAGGAGTGGCCGGACACCGAGCTGCTGCTCGTGGGCAAGCCGGATGTGATCGGCCCCCTTCTCGCGGCAGGCGGCAAGCCGGCCAACGTGACGGTCGTCGAGGCGACGGAGACGATCGAGGCGGACGACGAGCCGGTTCGGGCGGTTCGCCGCAAGCCGGACTCGTCGATGGCGGTGGCCGTCCGCCTGGTCAAGGAAGGCCGGGCGGACGCGATGATCTCCTCCGGCAACACCGGCGCGCTGATGACTGCCGGCTTGCTTATGCTCGGGCGGCTCAAGGGGATCGAGCGCCCGGGGCTGTCGTCGGTCTTCCCGACGCCGGACAAGGTCGGCGTGCTCACGCTCGATCTGGGCGCCAACATGGACGCGAAGCCCGAGCACCTGCTGAGCTACGCTCTGATGGGCAGCCTGTACCGTCAGAAAGTGCACGGCTTGGCGAGGCCCCGCGTCGGCTTGCTCAACGTGGGCACGGAAGAGGCGAAGGGCAACGAGCTGTGCAAGGCGGCTTTTGAACTGCTGAAGGACGCGCCGATTCATTTTATCGGCAACGTGGAGGCGCGCGACGTACTGGAGCGCCGCTGCGACGTGCTCGTCTGCGACGGCTTCGCGGGCAACATCCTGCTGAAGGCGATCGAAGGCGCAGCGCAGACGGTGTTCAGCCTGCTGCGGGCGGAGCTGACCTCGTCGCTGCGCGCCAAGCTGGCGGCGTCCGCGCTGCGCGGCAACTTCCGCCGCATCCGCATGATGATGGATTACAAGGAGCACAACGGAGCGCCGCTGCTCGGAGTCGACGGCCTGGTCGTCAAGAGCCACGGCTCGTCCGACGCGGTCTCCGTCAAGCACGCCATCCGGCAAACGCGGACGGCGATCGACAACGGACTGATTCCGGCATTGGCCGAAGAATTCGGCGGAAAGTGAGGCAATACGCATGAATGGAATACCCGTCGGCGTTCTCGGCACCGGCAAGTACAACCCGGAACGCCGGCTGACGAACCAGGAACTGGAGACGATGGTGGAGACAAGCGACGAATGGATCGTCACCCGCACGGGCATCCGCGAGCGCCGTATCGCGTCTCCGCACGAAGCGACGTCCGATCTGGCGTACGAGGCGTCCGTCCGGGCGCTTCAGGCCGCCGGCCTGACGGCCGATCAGCTGGACCTGATCATCGTGGCGACGGTGACGCCGGACATGTTCTTCCCGTCGACGGCCTGCATCGTCCAGGAGAAGCTCGGCGCGAAGAACGCCGCGGCCTTCGACCTGTCCGCGGCCTGCACCGGCTTCATCTACGCCCTGGCCAACGCCTCCGGCTTCATCGCGACGGGAATGTACCGGCACGTGCTGGTCGTCGGCGCGGACACGGTGTCGCGCATCACCGACTACACGGACCGCAACACGTGCATTCTGTTCGGCGACGGCGCGGGCGCCGTCGTGCTCGGACCGGTGCCGGAGGGCCGCGGCTTCCGTTCGTTCAAGCTGGGCGCGGACGGCGGCGGCGCCGAACTGCTCGGCCTGCGGGCGGGCGGCTCGCGGCTGCCGGCTTCGGAGAAGACGGTCGCCGAGAAGCAGCATTATCTGTTCATGAACGGACGGGACGTCTTCAAGTTCGCGGTACGCATCATGGGCAGCGCCGCCGAGGAGGCGCTGGAGCTGGCCGGCATGGGCAAGGAGGACATCGACCTGCTCATTCCGCATCAGGCGAACATCCGCATCATCCAGGCGGCGCTGGAGCGGCTCCAACTGCCCGAGGAGAAGTGCATCATCAACGTCGACCGCTACGGCAACATGTCGGCGGCTTCCATCCCGGTCGCCCTCGCCGAAGCGGCGGCGGAAGGGCGGGTCAAGGAAGGCGACCGGCTCGTGATGGTCGGCTTCGGCGGCGGCCTCACGTGGGGCGCCTCGGTGCTGGTCTGGTAAAGGCCGGCCGACAAATCGACGCGGCAAGCGGGGAGGAAAGCAAACGATGGGCAAAATCGCATTCGTGTTTCCCGGACAGGGGGCGCAGGCGGTCGGCATGGGCCGGGACGCTTGCGAGCAATTCGAGGAGTCCCGCGCGATCTTCGAGCGGGCGGACGCGGCGCTCGGATTCCCGCTGTCCGACCTGATCTTCCAGGGGCCGGACGAGCAGCTCAGGCAGACGGCCAACACGCAGCCGGCGCTGCTGACGACGAGCGTGGCGCTGCTGGAGGCGTTCAAGCGGCGCGGCGTGCGGCCCGATTACGTCGCCGGGCACAGCCTCGGCGAATACAGCGCGCTCGTCGCGGCCGGCGTGCTCGCGTTCGAGGACGCGGTGCGGCTCGTCCGCTCGCGCGGCCTGTTCATGGAGCAGGCGGTGCCCGGCGGCCGCGGCGCGATGGCGGCGACGCTCGGCGCCGACCGCGACGCGCTCGCAGCGCTCTGCCGCGACATCACGGCCTCCGTCGGCCTCGTCGAATTGGCCAACGTCAACTGCCCCGGACAGATCGTCGTGTCCGGGTCGGCGGAAGGCGTGGCGGCCGTGGCGGAGCGGGGCAAGGAGGCGGGCGCCAAGCGGGTCGTCCCGCTCGACGTCAGCGGACCGTTCCACTCTTCGCTCATGCAGCCCGCCGCTGACAGGCTGGCCGCCGAGCTTGACAAAGTGCCGTTCGCCGACGCGGCGGTGCCGGTCGTCGTCAACGTCGACGCGCGGCCCGTCGTCGCGGGCGCGGAACTTAAGGACTTGCTCGTGCGCCAGGTCGTCTCGCCGGTGCAATGGGAGGACTCGGTCAAGCGGCTGATCGCCGAAGGCGTCGACACGTTCGTGGAGATCGGATCGGGCACCGTGCTCGCCGGTCTGATCAAGAAGATCGACAAGACGGTGCGCGTCGTTTCGGTGAACAGCGCCTCGGCGGTGCTCGAGGCCGAGCTCGCCTAAGGCGCAGGCGGCCGGCCAAAGGCGAAAGTTATAACCGGAAGGGAGATGGAACAGCGTGGCACAACTCGATTTGACGGGCAGGACGGCGCTGGTCACCGGTGCTTCCCGCGGCATCGGCCGGGCGATTGCGCTCGCCCTGGCGGAAGCGGGGGCGGACGTGGCGGTCAACTTCGCCGGCAGCGAGGCCGCCGCCATGGAGACGGCCAAGGCGATCGAAGCACTCGGGCGCCGGGCGATTCTCGTGCAGGCGAACGTCGGCAAGGCGGCCGAATGCGAAGCGATGGTGCAGCGGACGCTGGACGCGTTCGGCAAGCTGGACATCTTGGTGAATAATGCCGGGATCACCCGAGACAATCTAATCATGCGGATGAAGGAAGAAGACTTCGACGAAGTCATCGAAACGAACCTGAAGGGCGTCTTCAACGGCATCAAGGCGGTCACGCGGCCGATGATGAAGCAGCGCTCCGGGCGGATCATCAACATCTCGTCCGTCGTCGGCGTGCTCGGCAACGCCGGCCAGGCCAACTACGTCGCCGCCAAGGCCGGGGTCATCGGCCTCACCAAGACGGCTTCGCGCGAGCTGGCTTCCCGCGGCATCACCGTCAACGCGGTGGCGCCGGGCTACATCGAGACCGACATGACGGCCAAGCTGCCGAAGGAAGTGCAGGACGCCATCATGGCGCAAATTCCGCTCGGCCGGATGGGCAAGCCCGAGGACGTCGCCGCCGTCGTCGTGTACCTGGCGTCCGACGCAGCCGCTTACATGACCGGGCAGACGCTGCACGTCGACGGCGGCATGTACATGTAGGCTTGGCGGCGATCGGCGGGTACGCTATGGCTTTTTGTCCATGATTCACGTATAATACGTTAAGGGAGGTGAACCGGATGTCCGACGATGTATTCGAACGCGTTAAGCGCATCGTGGTCGAACGCCTGGGAGTCGAGGAGGCGGAGGTTACGAGTGAAGCAAGCTTTAAAGATGACTTGGGCGCTGACTCTCTCGATGTGGTCGAACTCGTGATGGAACTGGAAGACGAATTCGACCTGGAGATCTCCGATGAGGATGCAGAGAAGATCACTACGGTGGGAGAAGTCGTAAATTACATACAATCTCATGCCTAATGATCTGCCGGGTCCCGTTCGCGCAACGGGACTTCTCCACATTACGAACGATATGATCGCGCGAGCGATCCGCGGGGAGATCCGGGATACGGAGGACGCTTACTGTCAGCTTCCGCGCCCCGGATTTCCGCCGCTTTCGGATCGTTTCCGCCCGGTGCTTCCCGGCAGAGGGCGCGGCTGCGGCCCGGGACCTTTTCCACGCGTCGCTGCGGCTGGCATGAAGCACGTCCGCCCCGGTGCGGCGGGCCGCGAAGCCGCCTTTAACTTGGCGCAAGAGGTGAAGCCGTTTTGAAACAACGCGTAGTCGTGACCGGCATGGGCATCATGTCCTCGCTCGGAACCGACTTGAATACGTTCTGGAATGCGCTGCTCGCCGGCAAGTCCGGCGTCAGCCTGGTCGAGGCTTTCGACACGACGGAATATCCGACGAAGATCGCGGCCGAGATCAAACATTTCAACCCCGAAGATCACGGCATCGACAAGAAGGAAGCGCGCAGGATGGACCGGTTCGTGCAATTCGGACTGGCCGCCACCTTGAGCGCGATCCGGGACGCCGATCTGCGCATCGGCGAGAATGCCGATGCCGACCGGGTCGGCGTCATCGTCGGCTCCGGCATCGGGGGGCTGGGCACGTGGGAGGATCAGCACCGGATTTTGATCGAGAAGGGCCCTCGCCGCGTCAGCCCGTTTTTTATCCCGATGATGATCGCCAACATGGCCAGCGGCCAAATCTCCATCGCCACCGGCGCCAAAGGTCCGAACACGACGACCGTGACCGCCTGCGCCACCGGCACCCATTCGATCGGCGATTCGTTCAAGCTGATCCAGCGGGGCGATGCGGACGTCATGATCTGCGGCGGCACGGAAGCGACGATCCGGCCGATCGCGATGGCCGGCTTCAGCAACATGCGGGCAATGAGCACCCGCAACGACGAGCCCGAGAAGGCGAGCCGGCCGTTCGACATCGACCGCGACGGCTTCGTCATGGGCGAAGGCGCCGGCGTGCTCGTGCTCGAATCGCTTGAGCACGCGCGGAAGCGCGGCGCCCGCATCTACGCCGAGGTGATCGGCTACGGGATGAGCGGCGACGCCCATCACATGACCGAGCCGGACCCGGACGGGGCGGCCCGCTGCATGAGCCGGGCGATCCGGGACGCCGGCATCGAGCCGGAGGCGGTCGGCTACATCAACGCGCACGGCACGTCGACGCCGGTCGGCGACAAGTCGGAGACGACGGCGATCAAGATGACGTTCGGCGCGCACGCGTACAAGCTGGCGGTCAGCTCGACGAAGTCGATGACCGGCCATATGCTCGGAGCGGCCGGCGGCGCCGAGGCGGTCATTCTCGCCTTGTCGCTGCGGAACGGCATCTTGCCGCCGACGATCAACCTGGACCGCCAGGATCCGGAATGCGATCTCGACTACGTGCCGAACGAGCCGCGCCGGGCCGACGTGACGGTGGCGCTGTCGAACTCGTTCGGGTTCGGCGGCCACAACGCCACGATCCTCATGCGCAAATACGAAGCCTGACCTATGGGCGCGAACGTGTAAAGCAGGCGGCGCGAGCCGCCTGCTTTTTTAACCGTATCAGAATCCAAAGTACCTTAAGCAAGCTTCGCAGCCAAGCTCCAGTTTGCGGAGTTCTCTTACCATAGCTGAAGAAGCTTCGAAGCCAGGCCCCGTTTCGCGGGGGTATCTAAGTCGGCCCCAGGAGGCGACGAATCGAATGGAGGTGCCGTCATGACGAGCGAACCCTTGAAGCGTCTGCAGGAGCGGCTCAATTTGCGGTTCCGCAACGGCGATTTGCTGCGCCAGGCTTTTACCCACACGTCCTACGTGAACGAGCAGCGCGGCGTCCGCATCGAGCACAACGAGCGGCTTGAATTTCTCGGCGACGCCGTGCTGCAGCTGACCGTCTCCGAGGCGCTCTACCGGATGTACCCCGATCGTCCCGAAGGGGAGTTGACCCGGCTGCGGGCCGGCATCGTGTGCGAACCTTCGCTTGTCCGTTTTGCCGAGGCGCTCGATTTCGGGCAGGTCGTGCTGCTCGGCAAAGGGGAGGAGCAAACCGGAGGACGAAGCCGTCCGTCGTTGCTGGCGGACGCGTTCGAGGCGTTCGTGGGAGCGCTGTATCTCGACCAGGGGCTGGAGGCGGTGCGCGCCTTCCTGGACGCGCATCTGTTCGCGCAATTGCCGAAGGAGAGCCGGCTGCCGCTCAAGGATCACAAAACCGAACTGCAGGAGAAAGTCCAGCAATGGAACCTCGGCGCGCTCGAATACCGCACGGTCGAGGAGCGGGGCCCGGCTCACGACCGGGAGTTCGTCGTGGCGGTGGCCGTCGGGGAGCGGACGCTCGGCGAAGGGGTCGGCCGCTCGAAGAAGGAAGCGGAGCAGCGGGCGGCGTCCCGGGCGCTGCGCCTGCTGCAGGAGGGCGGCTGGTCCGGAGGCGGCGCGGCCAAAGAGCGGGAACGGGAGAGGTGAGGGAACCCCATGTATCTGAAAGGAATCGAACTCGCCGGCTTCAAATCGTTCGCGGATCGCACGACGCTGGAATTCGGCCGCGGCATCACGGCGGTCGTCGGGCCGAACGGCAGCGGCAAGAGCAACATTTCGGACGGCATCCGCTGGGTGCTCGGCGAGCAAAGCGCCAAGAGCCTGCGCGGCGGCAACATGCAGGACGTCATCTTCGCCGGCAGCGACGCGCGCAAGGCGGTCAACTTCGGCGAAGTGTCGATCACTTTCGACAACAGCGACAAGTCGCTGCCGCTCGACTTCAGCGAGGTGACCGTCACCCGGCGCGTTCACCGCAGCGGCGAAAGCGAATATTTGATCAATAAGCAGCCGTGCCGGCTGAAGGACATCACCGAGCTGTTCATGGACACCGGCATCGGCAAGGAAGCCTATTCGATCATCGGGCAGGGCCGGATCGAGGAAATTTTGAGCACGCGCTCGGAAGACCGGCGCGGCATCTTCGAAGAAGCGTCCGGCATCGTCAAGTACAAATCGCGCAAGAAGGAAGCGCAGAAGAAACTTGAGGACACGGAAGCGAACTTGCTGCGAATCCACGACCTCGTCGTCGAGCTGGAGGGACAGGTCGGGCCGCTGCGCGAGCAGGCGGAAAAGGCGGAGAAGTTCAAGGCGCTCAAGGAGGAGCTGAAGGCGAAGGAAATCGCGCTGTACGTTCATCAGATCGACAGCGTGCACGCCTCGTGGACCGAGATCGGCGGCAAGCTGGAGAAGCTGAAGGAAGAGGAGCTGGCGCTCTCCGCCGAGGTGAGCCGCCACGACGCCAAGCTGGAGGAGGAGCGGCAGGCGCTGCACCGGCTCGAGGAGACGCTGGAGAAGCTGCAGGACGACCTGCTCCGGACGAGCGAAGAGACGGAAAAGAGCGAAGGCTACGGCGAAGTGCTGAGCGAGCGGAAGGCGAACCTGGAGCGCAACCGCGAAGCGTTGGCGGAGTCGCTCGCCCAGGCGGAGCGGCGGACGGCGGAAGCGGCGGCGGAAGGCGAGGCGCTGGCCGCGAGGCGGGCTGAGGTCGAAGCGGAGCTGGCGGCGCTTGCGGATCGCCACGCCGCGGAGGAGATGAAGCTGGCGATTGCGGACGGCGGCTCGGAAGCGGAGGAGCGGCTGAAGGCCGAGCTGTTCGACACGATGAACGCGATGGCCCAGGCGCGCAACGACATCCGTTACTGCGAGTCGCAGCGCGAGGTGCTGGAGAAGCGGCTGAGCCGCACGGCCGAGGAGCGGGCGAAGTGGGAGGCGAAGCGGGACGAGCTGGCCCATCGGCGCGCCGAGCTGGAAGCGCGGCTCGCCGCCTGCTCGGCGGCGGTTGCCGGCGCGCGCGACCGCTATGTGGCGGAAGGGGCGCGTTCGGCGGAGCTGGCGCGCAGGCTGGAGGAAGCCCAGGCGGAAGCGAGGCGGTCCGAGCAGAAGCGGGAGGCGCTCGTGTCCCGCCGCGACACGATCAAGGAGCTGGTCAGCGACTACGACGGCTTCCAGCACGGGGTGCGCGAGGTGCTGCGCGCCGCGAAGCGCGGGCAGCTAAACGGCGTGCACGGCGCGGTGGCGGAGCTGATCGGCGTGCCGGCGCATCTGGAGACGGCGATCGAGACGGCGCTGGGCGGCGCGCTGCAAAACATTGTCATGGACAACGAGGCGACGTCGCGGGCCGCCATCGCCTACCTGAAGCAGCGGCAATCGGGCCGGGCGACGTTCCTGCCGCTGGACGTCATCCGGCCGCGGACGCTTGGCGAAGGGGACCGGCGCGCCGCGGACGGAGCGGAAGGCTTCGTCGGCGTGGCCGCGGAATTGGTGCAGACGGAGGACCGGTACCGGAGCATCGTCGGCAGCCTGCTCGGCAACGTGCTCATTGCCGAGAAGCTGGAGCAGGCGAACCGGATCGCTTCCCGGCTGCAATACCGCTACCGGGTCGTCACGCTGGACGGAGACGTCGTCAACCCGGGCGGTTCCATGACGGGGGGCAGCTTGCAGAAGAAAGCTTCCAGCCTGCTTGGCCGCCAGCGGCAGCTGGAGGAGCTGGAGCGGGACATCGCCGCGGCCGAACAGGCGAGAACGCAGGCGCGGGCGCTCGTGGACGATCTGAAAAAGGAGCTGGCGATCGTTCAGCAAAACATCGAGCAGCTGCGGGAACTGGGCGAGCGGGAGCGGATGAGCGAGCAGCAAGCGGCGGCCGAGCTGCAGCAGCTCGCCGGCGAGGAGCGCCAGCACGTCGAGCTGCAGGCGGCTCTCGATGGCGAGCGCGAAATTCTCGGCGGCGAGGCCGCCGAGCTGGCGGCCGCCCGCGAGGAAGCGGAGGCGCGGCTTGCGCGTCTCGGCGAGGAAGAGCGGCAGCTGCAGGAGAAGATCCGCGAGGCCGAGGAGCTGCGCAAGCGGAGCCAGACCGCCAAGGAGGAGCTGCAGGCGTCGCTGACCGAGCTCAAGGTCGCGGTGGCCCGCCTCGAGCAGGACCGCCGGGCGATCGACGAGCAGGCGGCGCGGCACCGCAGCGAGACGGCGCGGCTGGAGGCGGAACTCGCGCAGCTGCGGGAGGCGCTCGCCGCCAACGCCGCCGAGGCGGAGCGAACCGAACGGGAAATCGTGCTGCAGCGCGAGCGGCTGAACGAGCTGCGGCTGCAGAAGCGCGAGTTCGCGGAAGGCATCGAGTTCAAGCGCTCCGACCGCTCGGAACGGCTGCGGCAGCTCGAGCTCAAGGAGAACGAGACGAAGGAGCAGCGCGCCCGGCTGAAGCAGGTCGAGGAGCAGCTTCGCCAGGCGGAAATTTCGGCGAACCGGATGGACGTCGAGCTCGACAACTTGCTGCGCAAGCTGAGCGAGGAGTACGAGATCGGCTACGAATGGGCGAAGCAGAAATATCCCGTCCCGGATAACGTGCCGGAGACGCAAAACGAAGTTCGCGAGCTGAAGCGGAAGATCACGCTGCTCGGCGACGTCAACCTCGGCGCGATCGAGGAATTCCGCCGCGTCAGCGAGCGCTTCGAGTTTCTGTCCGCGCAGAAGAACGATCTGATCGAGGCGAAGACGAAGCTGCACACGATCATCCGCGAGATGGACGACGAGATGTCGAAGCGGTTCCGCTCGACGTTCGAAGACATCCGCCGGCATTTCGTCGTCGTCTTCTCCCGTCTGTTCGGCGGAGGGCGCGCGGACCTGCTGCTCAGCGAGCCGGACAAGCCGCTGGAGACGGGCATCGACATCGTCGCGCAGCCGCCGGGCAAGAAGCTGCAGAATCTGCAGCTGTTGTCCGGCGGCGAGCGGGCGCTGACGGCGATCGCGCTCCTGTTCGCCATTCTGAACGTGAAGCCGGTTCCGTTCTGCGTGCTCGACGAGGTCGAGGCCGCCCTGGACGAAGCGAACGTGGCGCGTTACGCGCACTATATGCGGGAATTTTCCGAGCAGACGCAGTTTATCGTCGTCACCCACCGCAAAGGCACGATGGAGGAAGCCGACCGGCTGTACGGCGTCACGATGGAGGAGGGCGGCGTCTCCAAGCTCGTCTCGGTGCGGCTGGAGGAAGGCGAAGAGATGATCGCCACCGCCTGATCCCGCGGTTGGAAGCGCGTCTGCCGCAGGGAGGCGCCGCCCGGATTCACCGGCCTTCCGCACGGATCAAAAAAGATAGAAACGGGGCCGCCGGCGCTCCGGTTGGAGGATGGAGACATGAGCTTTTTCAAGAGATTGCGCGAGAGCATCGCCAGCAAGGCGGAGGCCGTCACCGGCAAGTTCCGCGACGGCCTCGCCAAAACGCGCGACGCCTTCATAGGACAGGTCGCCGACCTGTTTTCCCGCCGCAAGAAGATCGACGAAACTTTTTTCGAGGAACTGGAAGAAATCTTGATCGGCGCGGACGTCGGCGTGGGCACGGTGATGAAGCTCATCGACGAGCTTCGCGACGAGGCGAAGAAGCGCAAGATCGAAGACCCGGGCGAACTGCAGCCGATCTTGTCGGAGAAGCTGGTCGCGCTGCTCAAGGGCGATGAGGAGTCACCGGCGCTGAACGTGCAGCCGTCCGGCATCACGGTCATCCTGTTCGTCGGCGTCAACGGCGTCGGCAAGACGACGACGATCGGCAAGCTGGCCTGGCGCTTCAAGCAGCAGGGCAAGTCGGTGCTGCTGGCGGCGGGTGACACGTTCCGGGCCGGCGCGATCGAGCAGCTCGAGGTGTGGGGCCAGCGCGTCGGCGTCGACGTGATCCGGCAGGGCGCCGGTTCCGACCCGGCTGCGGTCATGTTCGATGCGGTGCAAGCGGCCAAGCAGCGCAAGGCGGACGTGCTGCTCTGCGATACGGCGGGACGGCTGCAGAACAAGACGAACCTGATGGAAGAGCTGTCCAAAATTCATCGCGTCATTCAAAGGGAAATTCCCGGCGCCCCTCACGAGACGCTGCTCGTGCTGGACGCCACCACCGGCCAGAACGCTCTCCAGCAGGCCAAGCTGTTCGGAGAGAAGAGCGGCGTGACCGGCCTGGTGCTGACGAAGCTGGACGGCACGGCCAAAGGCGGCATCGTCATCGCCATCCGCCACGAGCTGGCGCTGCCGGTCAAGCTCGTCGGCCTGGGCGAGAAGATGGACGACCTGCAAGATTTCGACGCCGAACAATTCGTGCATGCGCTGTTTGCCGGCTTCGCCGGCGAAGCGGAAGAACAAAATCGGTAGCAGCCGGCGATAACCGCGTTGCCGCCGCGAACGGCGAAGAGCGGATACGGAAACGAAGCCTATTCCCATCGATAGGCTTCTTTCTTTTGGTTGACAATTGATTATGTTAGTTATAATATACTTCGTATGCAAAATATTTGGTTATAACTTATTTACTAGCAAAGGAAGGTCGAGATGGCGGATAACGAGAAGGTCAGTCTGATCTTTAAGTCGTTTCGCGAAGTCAACCAGGCGTTCCATCACGCGATTGGGAAGTGGCTGGACGATTTCGAACTCACGCCGATCCAGCTGTTCGTTCTGAAAACGCTGAGCCAACACCCGCGAATCAGCTTGTCCGAACTGGCCGATGAAATTCATATCGGCAGCAGCGCGGCCAGCGGAATCGTGGAGCGGTTGGTGAAGATGGAAGCCGTGAAACGCGAGCGGCTGGAGAGCGACCGACGTTCCGTCGCCCTGGTCTTGACCCCGAAAGGAGAGGAGATGCTGAAGCAAGCTTCCGAGAGATCCATGAGCCGCTTTTACCCGGCGCTCGATTTGTCGGATGAGGAGGTCGACGATTTGCTGCGCTTGCACCAGCTGATCGTCAAGAAAATTACAGAAAGTGGAGAGTGGCAAAAAAAATGAGCCATGCTGCAACGCAAATCAAAAGAGGCCCGATTATGGCGGCCATCATCCTCGGCGCCTTCGTCACGATTCTGAACCAAACGCTGCTGAACGTCGCGCTGCCGAAAATTATGGAAGATCTGGGCATCTCGACGAACACGGCGCAATGGCTGACGACCGGCTTCATGCTCGTCAACGGCGTCCTGATTCCGCTCAGCGCCTATCTGGTCGGCAAGTTCACGACCCGGCAGCTGTTCATTACGGCGATGAGCCTGTTTTTCATCGGAACGATCCTTTGCGCCTTCGCGGACAATTTCGGCGTTCTGATGACGGGGCGGATCGTTCAGGCGGCCGGCGCCGGCATCATGCTGCCGCTGATGTCCATCGTCGTGCTGACGATCTTCAAAGTCGAGGAGCGGGGCAAGGCGATGGGGACGATGGGGATCGCGATGATATTCGCCCCGGCCGTCGGACCGACGCTGTCCGGGTGGATCGTCGAGCATCATTCCTGGCACGTTTTGTTTTACATCATTGCGCCGTTCGCGCTGGTCGCCCTTTTATTCGGCATCTTCTTCATGAGAAATGTAGGACAGTTGACGAATCCGAAGCTGAACACCATGGGGATTATCTTGTCGACGCTCGGCTTCGGCGGACTGCTGTTCGGATTCAGCGAGGCGGGCAACGACGGCTGGGACAGCTTGACGGTTATCGTCAGCCTGATCGTCGGCGGGGCCGCCCTGATCTGGTTCGTGATCAAGGAATTGATGAACAAGACGCCGTTGCTGGAGTTCCGCGTCTTTCGGTACGACATGTTCGCGCTCACCATGGCGATCAACATCCTGATCACGATGGCGATGTATGCCGGGATGATTCTCACGCCGATCTACATGCAGAACATCCTCGGGCTGACCCCGGTTCAATCCGGTCTCGCGCTGCTTCCGGGCGCGATTCTGATGGGGATCATGTCTCCGGTTACGGGCGCGATCTTCGACAAGATCGGCGCCCGCTGGCTCGCGGTCGCCGGCCTCGTCATCACGGCCGTGACGACGTGGGAGTTCAGCCGGCTGACAGTCGACACGACGTACACGCATATGGTGGTCATTTATACGGTTCGGATGTTCGGGATGTCCATGCTGATGATGCCGATCCAGACGGCCGGTCTCAATCAGCTGCCGCAACGGCTCAATCCGCACGGATCGGCCATGTCGCAGACGCTTCGGACCGTCGGCGGCGCGCTCGGCACGGCATGGCTCGTTACCGTCATGACCAACAAATCGAAGAGCGTCGCGACGGACATGGTGGTGGCGGGTCATGTCGACCCGACCAAGGACCAGGCGAAGATGCTCGACATTACGCAGCACGCCACCGTCGCCGGGATCAACCATGCGTTCCTGTACGCGGTGTGGCTGACGATCGCGGCGCTGGCGCTGTCGTTTTTCATCCGGAAGACGAAGCCGCAGCGCGACTTCACCGAACCGGCCCCGCAGCCGGCAGAAAGCTCCAAAGCTTCGGCATCCGTATAAGCCGGCGCTTGCCGCCCCCGCTTCGCCCCCAAGGCGCAGCGGGGGTTTTGTTTATGCGGCAAAGGGAGGGAAATTTGCGGCGCCGGCACGGCGTCTGACGAATGGGGGACCGATCGGGATGTGTTAAGGAGTTTGCCTTGACATCCGGGCCCAAATCCCGTATGATTAGGTACATGTCTGGGGTGTAAAGTGGTTTTCCTTGACATCGGCGAAGGGGTGAACCTTTGTGCACGGGGAGAACGCGCTGCAGAAGACGAACCGGATCAACGTGCTGTTCGATTTTTACGGTCCGTTGCTGACGGAGAGGCAGCAGACCTTCCTGAAATGTTACTATCAAGACGACTATTCCCTGGGCGAGATTGCCGACGATTTCGCGATCAGCCGGCAAGCGGTGTATGAGCATCTGAAGCGCTCGGAACAGGCGTTGGAGGAATATGAGAAGAAGCTGCGGCTCGCGGCGCGCCACGAGCGGCTGGAAGCCGGACTCGACCAACTCGAGCGGCTCATCGGCGAGCTGCCGTCGCCGTGGCGGGAGACGTTGAGCCGTGTGGCCAAGGGGCTGCGAACGGCGGACATGGATCTGTTGGCGGACGCATGAGCGTCCGGACCGGTTGCGAAGGGAGGGACCGCAGAGATGGCGTTCGAAGGATTGACGGCTCGACTGCAGAACGTATTCGGCAAGCTGAGAGGCAAGGGCAAGCTGTCGGAGGACGATGTCAACGAAGCGATGCGCGAGGTCCGGTTGGCGCTGCTGGAGGCGGATGTCAACTTCAAGGTCGTCAAAGATTTTATCGCCAAGGTGAAGGAGAAGGCAGTCGGCGCGGAAGTCCAGAAGAGCTTCACCCCGGGCATGGTCGTCGTCGACATCGTGCACAAAGAGCTGATCGAACTGATGGGCGGCACGCAGGCGAAGCTGGCGAAGTCGAACCGGCCGCCGACGGTCGTGCTGATGGCCGGCCTGCAGGGCGCCGGCAAGACGACGCTGACCGGCAAGCTGGCGAAGCTGCTGCAGTCGCAGCACCATAAGCCGCTCATGGTCGCCGGCGACATCTACCGCCCGGCGGCGATCAAGCAGCTTGAGGTGCTTGGCGCGCAGATCGGCGTGCCGGTGTTCTCGCTGGGCGACAAGATCAGCCCGGTCGAGATCGCCCGGCGCGGCGTGGAGCAGGCGAAGGAGCAGGGCAACGACTACGTGCTGATCGACACGGCCGGCCGCTTGCAGATCGACGAGGCGCTGATGGAGGAGATCAAGCAGATTCACGAGGCGGTGAAGCCGGACGAAGTGCTGCTGGTCGTCGACGCGATGACCGGTCAGGAAGCCGTCAACGTCGCCAAGAGCTTCCACGAGCAGCTGGAGCTGACCGGCGTCGTGCTGACGAAGCTCGACGGCGACACTCGGGGCGGCGCGGCGCTTTCCGTCAAGGCGGTCACCGGCTGCCCGATCAAGTTCGCCTCGACCGGCGAGAAGATCGACCAGCTCGAAGCGTTCCATCCCGACCGGATGGCGTCGCGGATTCTCGGCATGGGCGACATGCTGTCGTTGATCGAGAAGGCGCAGTCGAACATCGACGCGGAGAAGGCCAAGGAGCTGGAGCGCAAGATGCGCACCGCCGAGTTCACGTTCGACGACTTCCTCGAGCAGATGGAACAGGTTCGCAAGCTCGGGCCGCTCGAACAGCTGCTCGACATGATGCCCGGCATGAGCAAGCTGAAGAACAACCCGAACTTCAAGATCGACGAGAAGCAGATCGCGCGCACCGAAGCGATCGTCCGGTCGATGACGAAGGCGGAGAAGCAGAAGCCGGACATCATCAACTACAGCCGGCGCAAGCGGATTGCCGCCGGCAGCGGCACGACGCTGGCCGACGTCAACCGGCTGCTCAAGCAGTTCGAAGACATGAAGAAGATGATGAAGCAATTTTCCGGCATGATGGGACCGAAGGGTCCGAAGGGCGGCATGAAGGCGCTCAAAGGACTGATGGGCGGCAAGGGCAGGAACATGAGATTTCCTTTTTAAATCCTGTTTCCCGCGGGCTCCCCCAAAAGTAATCGGAATTCACTTCGAAGCTTCACGTCACTTTTGGGGGTTATTTGTCGGGGCTCCCCCAAAAGTAATCGGAATTCACTTCGAAGCTTCACGTCACTTTTGGGGGTTTTTACTTTGTCAAGGAGGTGATAGCAATGGCAGTTCGCATTCGTCTGAAACGGATGGGCGCTCACAAGGCTCCTTTCTATCGCGTGGTCGTATCCGATTCCCGTTCGCCGCGCGACGGCCGGTTTATCGAGGAGATCGGGACGTACAACCCGGTAGCCAAGCCGGCTCAAGTCCAAATCAACGAAGAGAAAGCTTTGAAATGGCTGCAGAACGGCGCGCAAGCGTCCGACACGGTCCGCAATCTTCTGAGCGATGCCGGCGTTCTCAAGAAGTTCCACGAATCCAAGCTCCAGAAGTAAACGTCCCATACCCCGGAGGGATAAGCCATGGAACAGCTGATTCGGGTGATGGCCCGAGCTTTGGTGGATCATCCGGAAGACGTGCAGATTCAGGTCAAGGAAGACGCGCGCGGCCTCGTGTACGAGCTTTCCGTTCATCCTGACGATGTCGGCAAAGTCATCGGCAAGCAGGGGCGCATCGCCAAAGCGTTGCGCACCGTCGTCGCCTCCGCTTCCGTCAAGGAGCGCAAGCGCGTCATCGTGGACATCGTATCCGAGTAGCGCCAAGAGGAAGGGCCGGTCATGCCGCTGGGCATCGCCGGCCTTTTTGCGGCCTACTCCGTTCTGCGGCCGCCGACGGACTGGAGGGCTTCCGCTCCCGTCCTGTCCGCCGGCTGCGGGGGCGGCGTCCGGCGCCGCCGTTTGATGGGGAAGGGAGTGTGCTTGCGTGTCGGAAGAACGCATGCTAAACGTAGGCAAAGTGGTGAACACCCACGGGATTCGCGGCGAGCTCAAAGTGTGGCCGCACACCGATTTTCCGTCCGTTCGCTTCAAGAAGGGCAGCCGGCTGCTGCTCCGTTCGCCCGAAACCGGCGAGACGATCCCCGTCGTCGTGGAAGGCGCGCGGGAGCAGAAATCGCTGTTTCTGCTGAAGTTCAAAGGTTACGACGACATCAACCAGGTGGAGAAGTACAAAGGCTGGGAGCTGAAGGTCGGAGCGGAAGAGCGGGTCCCGCTGGAGGAAGGCGAATATTACGTGCGGGACATCGTCGGCTGCACGGTCGTAACCGAGGAAGGGCAAGAGCTGGGAACGATCACGGAAGTGCTGTACCCCGGCGCGAACGACGTATGGGTCGTCAAGCGGCCGAATGGCAAAGAGCTGCTGCTGCCGGTCATCGGCGAGGTCGTGCTCGAAGTCGACGTTCCGGCCCGGCTCGTCACCGTGCGGCTGATGGAAGGGCTGCTCTGACATGCGGATCGACGTGCTCACCTTATTTCCGGAAATGTTCGAGGGCGTGTTCGGCAGCAGCATTATGGGCAAGGCGCGGGAAAAAGGGCTCGTCTCTCTGAAGACGGTCAATTTCCGCGACTACTCGACCAACAAGCACCATACGGTGGACGACACTCCTTACGGCGGGGGCGGGGGCATGGTGCTCAAGCCGGAGCCGATCTTCGCGGCCGTCGAGGACGTCGCGCCGCGCGCCGAACCCGGCGGCGAGGAGAGAGCGCCGCGCGTCATCCTGATGTGTCCGCAAGGGAAGCCGTTCAACCAGGCGATCGCGCGGGAACTGTCCCGGGAGCGGCATCTGATCTTCATTTGCGGGCATTACGAAGGCTATGACGAGCGGATTCGCGAGCGCCTCGTCACGGACGAGCTGTCGATCGGGGACTACGTGCTCACCGGCGGGGAGCTTCCCGCCATGGTCGTCATCGACGCCGTCGTGCGGCTGTTGCCGGGGGTGCTGGGCAACGAGCAGTCCGCGGTCAGCGATTCGTTCGCCGACGGCTTGCTCGAATATCCCCATTATACCCGGCCGCCCGTGTTCCGGGATATGCGCGTGCCCGACGTGCTGCTCTCCGGCAACCATGCCGAGATCGAGAAGTGGCGGCGCCGGCAGTCGCTGCTCCGCACGCTAGAGCGGCGGCCGGAACTGCTCGCGACGGCGGATCTGACGGAGAAGGAGCGGCAATGGCTTGAGGAACAACGGCTTGCGAACCGTGCGGGCGGAGCGGAACCGGAGACGGAGCGGAATTTTCCTGCAGAGAACCGTTGATCGCCCAAGCGAAATGTGGTAAAATTTCTACTGTTGTTTGTGCCGACTCGTCTAGGCGGGGCGGCCTGATAGTCGGACGGTCCTCTGCACGCCAAGAAGCGGATCGGCGGATTCGTGGAGCGGGGCACGAACGTCTGTGATGAGAGGAGTGAACACTCATGAACTTGATCCAAGCGATTACGCAAGAGCAACTGCGCAAAGACATCCCGGCTTTCCGTCCCGGCGACACGCTGAAGGTGTACGTGAAAGTTGTCGAAGGATCGCGCGAACGGATTCAGCTGTTCGAGGGCGTTGTCATCAAGCGCCGCGGCGGCGGCATCAGCGAAACGTTCACCGTGCGCAAGATTTCGTACGGTGTCGGCGTCGAGCGCGCTTTCCCGCTTCATTCGCCGCGCATCGAGAAGATCGAAGTGTCGCGCCGCGGCAAAGTTCGCCGCGCGAAGCTGTACTACCTGCGCAATCTGCGCGGCAAAGCGGCTCGCATCAAGGAAATTCGATAAATACGAGAAGAGCGACAAAGGGGGGCTTGGCGCAGTTCAAGTCCTCCTTTTTGCATTTCGTTCCTTCAGTTTGGAAGGGACGAGCTGCGGCCAAAGTAAATCTGGCGGCCGTTGTCGAACGTAGTAAAAGGGGGGCTTCCCTTCGAGCTTTCGAATCCGAATGCAAGAGCAGAAATGAGGCGACTCGACATGGATCAATCGCGTGAGTGGACAAGCGGCGAAGCGGCCGAAGGCAACGCGGCGCCGACGGCCGGCTCGGCCGCATTGGAGGCGGCGGCCGGCGAGGCGGACCGCCCGGGCGGCTCCATGCCGCCGAGGAAGAAGTCCAAGGCAAGCAACGAGCTGATGGAATGGCTGAAAGCGCTCGTTATTGCGGGCATCCTGGTGTTCGTCATTCGCTGGCTGCTCATCTCTCCGTTTATCGTGGACGGCGAATCGATGGAACCGAATTTCCAGAATCGGGAGCGCATCATCGTCAACAAGGTGATTTACGACATCCGCCAGCCCAAGCCGGGCGAGGTCATCGTGTTCCACGTCCCTGACGAACAGCGGGACTTCATCAAGCGGGTAATCGCCGTGCCCGGAGATACGGTCAAAGTCACAGGCGATACCGTGTACGTCAACGGCAAGCCGATCGACGAGCCGTATTTGAAAGAAGCCATCGAACAAGCGCACCAGGAAGGGCACAATTACAACACCGTTGATTTTCCCAACGCGCAATTCCCCGACGGCAAAGTGCCCGACGGAGAACTGTTCGTCCTGGGGGACAACCGCCCGAACAGCAAGGACAGCCGCATGATCGGCTACGTTCCGCTCAGCCGGGTGGTCGGCCGGGCAGAGCTCATCTTCTGGCCGTTCAACGAGATCAAGTACATCGGGCGCGGCTATTGAGCAGCGAGCCTTGAGGCGTCTCCCAAGGAACCCGGGTTCGCTGGGCGAGCACGCCCGACAACCGAATCGTCAACCTGAGGTTGACGATAACGGTTGCGGTGAGGAGGAGCCTCATGACGATTCAGTGGTTTCCGGGTCATATGACGCGGGCCAAACGGCAAATCGAGGAAAAGCTGAAGCTGATCGACGTCGTCTTCGAACTGATCGACGCGCGTCTTCCGCAATCGAGCCGCAATCCGATGGTCGACGAGATCGTCGGCGGCAAGCCGCGGCTCGTCCTGCTGAACAAGGCCGATCTCGCCGATCCGGCGGCGAATGCGCAATGGCTCGGCTGGTTCCGCTCGCTCGGGCTGGAGGCGCTCGCCATCGACGCCGGCAGCGGCGCGGGCGTCAAGGAAATTCCGGCCCGGACGCAGACGCTGCTGAGCGAGAAAATCGAGCGTCAAATCGCCAAAGGAATGAAGCCGCGCCCGCCGCGGGTGCTCATCGTCGGCATTCCGAACGTCGGCAAGTCGACGCTGATCAACCGGCTGGCCGGCCGGAATGCGGCCATCACCGGCGACCGTCCCGGCGTCACCAAGGGGCAGCAATGGATTCGCGCCGGCGGCGGCCTGGAGCTGCTGGACACGCCGGGCATCCTGTGGCCGAAGTTCGAGGACCCCGAGGTCGGCTTCAAGCTCGCGGCCACCGGAGCGATCAAGGAGCAGGTGCTGCCGATCGAAGAAGTGGCCTGCTACACGCTGCGCCGGCTGGCGTCGGCGTACGGAGACGTGCTGCGCGACCGGTACGGCTTGACGGAAATTCCAACCGAGCTTCCCGATATGGCGGCGGCCGTCCCGGTGCTGGAGGAGATCGGACGCCGGCGGGGCTGCCTGACCGGCGGCGGCCGCATCGACTACGAGAAGGCCGCGGGCGTCCTGCTGCGCGACCTGCGCGGCGGCAAGCTCGGCCGCATCACGCTGGAAGCTCCGCCCGACCGCACAAACGAATGATGACCGCTTGTCCGTTCCGGCGCCGAGCCGATCCACGCGATCCGATCGGCGCCGGCTTTTTTTGTGCCGGCGCGCACCGTATTCCCGCCCGAAACTGCGGAACCCGAAATCCCGTCCGGTCAGGTCCGGCGTTTCGTGCCTCCCCGGTAGCTGGAATGCGTCTCGGAAGGCTTTTTGCCGAAATCCCGTTCGGTCCGGTTGGGGATGCCGCGTGTTTTTCCCGGCTTTTCCTCGAAATCCCGTTCGATCAGGAGGTCTTATCCGTCAAACGTCGGGAACCGTCGGAACGGTCCATAATCCGAGGTACGGTTTTGCCGGCCAACAAGATACGAAATGTTTCCTTACGGAAGGGGATTTCGTTGGGAAGCAAGGGGAGTGAAATCATGGAAAGATGCTGCCGGCGCTTCTGAAAACATTTCGAGGAAAAACGGTTGCTTTTCCGGCGATGTTTGTCGGAAAATGAAACCATAAGCGTTCGCCGAAAAGGCGGGCGGGGGAAGGCGGAAAGCGGTTTGGAACGGGAAGAGACTTACGATCGGCTGCATTTCGAGAAGGAGCTTTGGGCGCGAGGCTTGACCGCCGTCGCCGGGCTGGACGAAGTCGGGCGAGGGTGTCTGTTCGGAGACGTGGTTGCCGCCGCGGTCGTGCTGCCGCCGGGGCTTGTGCTGGAAGAGATCGACGATTCGAAGAAACTGAGCGAAAAAAAGCGGGAGCGCTTGTACGATGTCATTGTCGAGCGGGCGGTCGCCTGGTCGGTGGCTCGCGTGGATGCGGCGACGATCGACCGGATCAACATCCGGCAGGCTTCGCGTCTGGCGATGAAGCAGGCGGTGGAGTCACTGGCGGTGCGTCCGGAACATCTGCTCGTCGACGCGGAGACGGTTCCGGGAGACGTGCCGCAAACTTCGATCATCAAGGGAGACGCGCGCAGCCAGACCATCGGGGCGGCCTCCATCCTGGCGAAGGTGACGCGCGACCGGCTTTGCCGGGAAGTATGGGATGCGCTGTATCCCGGCTACGGCATTGCCGAGCATAAAGGCTACGCCACGAAGGAGCACAGGGAAGCGCTGCTTGCCCTCGGCCCGTCGCCGCTGCACCGAAAGTCGTTCCTCGGCAAGCTGCTGGCGGAGCAACAACGATTGTTTTGAAAGACCTGCAAGCGGGTCGGGTTGCGACCGATACATAAGGTAAGGCGATGCAAAAGGGAGAGAACGGCCCATGAGTCTGAACATCGACACGATGATGCGCGCGCTCCTCGGCGACGGGCAGCCGGCGGACGGCCGCGCGCTGGAGTTGAAGATCGGCCAGATGGTCAGGGGCGTTTTGCTCGGGATGCTGGAAAACAACGAGGCGCTGTTTCAAATCGGGGGCGTGCAGGTGCGGGCGAAGCTGGACGCCGATTTGCCGGTCGGGAAGGGGACGCTGCTGCAGGTGCAGCCGGAGTCGAAGGCCGGCTTGCTCGTCCTGAAGCCGCTGGCCGATCCGGCGGAGCCGGTTCCCGAAGAGACGATGAACGATCTGCTGAAGTCTTCCGGATTGCCCGACCAGAAGTGGAGCATGGAACTGTTGCGAGGGTTGAAGAGGGACGGCTACCCGCTCGACCAAGCGACGGCCGACTGGTTCAAGCAGGCGGCCGAAGCGAAGCCGGCCGGCGCGAGTGCGCAGGAGTGGATGCAGGCGGCGGGAGTCGCTTTTCGCCGGGGGCTTCCTCCGACGGAGACGACCGTCGCTTCGTTGCGACAGGCGCTGTACGGGCCGCCGCTGTCCGAGCAGCTGCAGCGGCTGCGGACGCTGCTGACGGAATATGCGCAAAGCGCGGAGCCGGGATCGGCGTCGGGGGAGCTCGCGCAGCGGGCGCTGCAATTGCTGGAGCAGGGCGACGCGCTGCTTCGGCAGGCCGGGGAGCAGCTGCTGAGCGGTCCGCGGCTGGAGGCGGCCGCGGACCGGCGGACCGCAGCGGCGGCGGCGCGGGCCGATGCGCAAGGCGGGGCGCCGAGCGATGCGGTCGCCGCGGCCGAGGGCGCCGCCGGCGAAGCCGGGCGATCCGCTTCGGCGGCCGGCGGCGGCGCGGCTGCGAAGGCCGGCGCGCCGCTTATGGCGGCGGGGGCGGAAACGGCTTCCGCCGCGCCGGAGACAGACCCGTCCGGCCAACCGGGCGCCGGCCGGACGAGCATGGCGGCGGCCGACCGCACGGCGGCCGCCGCCGGGCGGGCGGGCGGCGGCGAAACGGCGGCGGCGCGGCCGGCGGAAATGGCCGCGCCGCCGCGGGCGGACGGCTCGTGGCTCGGACGCATGCTGCAATGGCTGGGCGTCGAGCACGAGCGGCAGGCGGCCCGACTGGCCGGCGACGGCGGAGGCGGGGGCGGAGCGGCGAGCGCGGCAGCGGCCGGCGGCGAGGCAGCGGCCGGCGGCGAGGCGGACGCTTCGCGGGCAGCCGCCGAAACGCTCAAAGGAACCTTGCTCGCCCTCGCCGATGCCGACGGCCTGCCGGCCCCCCTGCGGGAAGCCGCCCATGGGATGGCGCACCAAATTACCGGCCAGCAGCTGCTGTTGGCGCCGGAAAGGCAAAATACGGCGATGATGAGCCACCTGACGCTGTTCGTGCCGGTCAAAAGTCCCGACGGCGATACGACCGCGACGATCCACGTGCAAACCCGGCGCGGCCGCCGGGGAGAATGGGACGCCGGCAATTGCCGGCTGCTGTTCGATCTGCGCATGAGCCATCTCGGCGACACGCTCGTCGACGTTCAGGTGGTCGATCGGGCGGTTTCGCTGAAGCTTGTCAACGATCGGCCGTGGGTAGGCGAGCTGGTCGAATCGGCCCGCGGCGAGGCGGCAGCCGGCTTGAGGGCGGCGGGGTACCAGCTGCTGTCGCTCCAAACGATGCCTTTTCCCGTACCCGCAGTAGACAAGGGCGCGCCGGAAGCCGGAACGGCGGGCGGAAGCGCGGCGATCGAGCGGCTCGCGGCCGGCGCCTATGCGGCCAAACCGTATAAAGGGGTGGACTATCTGGCATGAATTCCCCGGCGGATGAACGGCGCGGTTCCGGCGGACCCGATGGCGGCGACAGCCCGTTGCGCCGGAAGGCGGTGGCGCTCAAGTACAACCCCGAGAAGGCGGCCGCTCCGGTTGTCGTCGCCAAAGGCCAAGGCTTCATGGCCGACGAAATCGTAAGGCGCGCGCAAGAAAACGGCGTGCCGATTCAGGAAGACGCCTCGCTCGTCGAGGTGCTGTCGAAGCTGGATTTGGAGCAGGAAATTCCACCCGAACTGTACCGGTTGGTCGCGGAGGTGCTCAGCTTCGTTTATCGGGCGGATCGCCGGGCCGGGCTTAGAAACGTCCGCAGCGATCTGCTGCCTTAACAACCAGCGAGGTGAGATGGGGATGGAGCGGATGCCGCCGAACCGCCGGCCGGTGCATCCGGACCGGCGAAGAGCGAGCGGGAAGGCGGCCGAGGAGGCTGCCGCCCGGTATTTGGGCGAGAACGGATTCGACATATTGGAACGCAATTGGCGCTGCCGGTCGGGCGAGCTCGATCTGATCGCGCTGAACGGAGACACGCTCGTGTTCGTCGAGGTTCGCTCCCGGCGCAACCCTACCCGCCTCGGGACGGCCGTCGAAGCGATCACGCCGCGCAAGTGCGCCCAGGTTCGCAGCGTCGCGCACGTGTACTTGTCGACGAAGCAGCATCCGCTTCGCCAGGTCCGGTTCGATGTCGTCGCGGTCACGTTCGGCCCGGCCGGCGAAGTGGCGGAGCTGAAACATATTCCCGGGGCTTTCTGACCGACCGGGCCCGCTACTCGGTTGCGCCGATGGAGCGGACAAGCGCGCGCCTCCGGACGGAGCGACGAAAAAAACTCCCTTCCTCGACGAACGGCTCGGCCGATCCGAACCGCCGGCGAGGAAGGGAGTTGCCTTTCAGGTCTACAAAGCGCTTTTTAGCATTTGCAGTTGCGACTCGTGATCGATCGACCGGGATGAGAGCAAGGCCAAAATGCGGTCCTGGCGCTCCTGGCCCTCCTCCAGCCGTTTCAGCCTTGCGTTCACTTCTTTCATTTCCCGATTCAATTCGATGAATCCTTGTTCGAGCGCACCGACCCTCATCTCCAGCGCGTCGACCTTCTTCTCCAGCGCACCGACCCTCATCTCCAGTGCGTCGACCTTCTTCTCCAGCGCGCCGACCCTCATCTCCAGCGCCTCCACTTTTTGATGCAACGAATCAACCTTTTCGTTCGTGGAAGCCATCATCTTGAGCAATTGGGCCATGAGGCCGGACTGACGCGTCTGTTCGGCCTGCATCTCCTTCAACAGATGCACAATTTCGCGGTCGTCGGACATGTTTTTCGAGCTCCTTCCCGTGTCGACTTTTTTGGTCGGAACCGGCCGCTTCTGCTTCTCTAACTCTACCTTACCATGCCGTATGCCTCAAAAACAGCCCCGTTCGAAAAAAAACGCTGCGCGCCGCGTCCGAGGGACCGCTTCGCGGCCGTCGGCAGCCGGGGAGGCTCGTCCAGCCCGGCGCCGGTCGCGGTTACGAGGCGAATCGCTTGTCCAGACAGCGGTATTGAATCGCTTCGGCAATGTGGGATTCGGCGACTTGTTCGCTGCCGTCGAGGTCGGCGATCGTGCGGGCCATCTTCAATATGCGGTCGTGCGCCCGAAAGCTCAGCCCCAGACTGGAATAAGCGGCGTGGAGCAGGTCTTTCGCGCCCTTCGTGAGGGCGACAAATTCGCCGAGCAGCCGTCCGTACAGCTCGCTGTTCCAGCGGATGTCCGCATGGCGGTAGCGAAAGCGCTGGCGCTCGCAAGCTTCGGCGATTCGCGCCCGGCCTTCCGCCGAGCTCATGCCGCCGCCGGCTTCGCCGGGAACGGTCTGGCGGGGCAGTTCCACCTGCAGGTCGATCCGGTCGGCCAACGGGCCCGACATCCGGGAGCGATACCGGGAGATGCTGAGGGCCGAGCAGGTGCAAGGCCGTTCGACCGTTTCCGAGCCGAAATAGCCGCAGGGGCACGGATTCATCGACGCCGCCAGCATGAACCGGGCGGGGAAGCTGGTGACGCCGCGGGCCCGGCCGATCGTGACGCGGCGGTCTTCGAGCGGCTGGCGCAAAGCTTCGAGGGCGGCCCGGGAAAATTCCGGGAGCTCGTCGAGGAACAGCACGCCGAGATGCGCGAGCGTCACTTCGCCGGGCTTCGGCACCGGACCGCCGCCGATGAGCCCGACCGTCGAGACGGTGTGGTGCGGGGCGCGAAACGGGCGCCGGCGGATGAGGCCGCTGCGGGCGTCCGCCAGCTTGCCGCTGACGCTGTAAATTTTCGTCACGGTCAGCGCTTCTTCGTCGTCCAGCGGGGGCAGCAGCGTCGGCAGCCGGCGGCAAAGCATCGTCTTGCCGGTTCCCGGCGGGCCCACGAACAGCAGGTTGTGCATGCCCGCGGCTGCAATGAGCAGCGCCCGCTTGCCGTGCTGCTGCCCGACGACGTCGGCCAAATCGACGTCCTCTCCGGCCGCCCCGTCGCCCGGCGCTTCGGCGGCGGCAACCGCATCCTCGTCGGCCGGGGCCGCTCCCGCTATCCATTCGTTCAGCGAACCGATGCCCCGCACCCGAATGCCGTCGATGAGCGACGCTTCGGCGACGCAGGCGCGCGGCACGAACACTTGCGAGAGGCCGGCGCTGCGCGCTTTTTCCACCATCGGCAGCACGCCGGGGACGGCTCTGACCTCTCCGTTCAGCGCGAGTTCGCCGATCAGCAGCGAGTCTGACAGCCCGTCCGTCGGCATCTGGCCGCTGGCGCCGAGAATGCCGGCGGCGATCGCCAGGTCGAACGCGCTCCCTTCCTTGCGCACGTCGGCCGGGGCCAAGTTGACCGTGACCCTGTCGAGCGGGAACTTCATGCCCCCGTTCTGAATCGCCGCGCGAACGCGCTCGACCGATTCGCGCACGGCCGGATCGGGGAGCCCGACGATACTCACTTGGGGCAGCCCCGACGAGATGTTGACCTCCACTTCGATCAGCCGACCTTCGACGCCAACGACGCTGGCTCCGAGCATTTTGGCGTACATGACAAAAACACCCTCCTTCTCAACGTAACGTGACCGTTGGCGAAGAAAGGTGCTTCCTTTCCGCACTTCTATTTGGTTATCAGTCTACTGCGGGAGGCGGCGGTTGTCAAGGCGCGTTCCCGAACGCGCAGCGGTCGCCATGTAACCTCGCGGATTTGCGCGCTTTCCGCGGAGGATGCGAAACCGGATTTGGTTTTTTCATCGCACGGCGAGATGAAATCATTGCCGATTGGGACTAAAAAAAAGATGAAAAACTGAGCAAAGCGCGCAAAAAAGGTGATACAATAGGAAAGGTTTAGGTACAGGCCCATCGGCTTCGATGCGGCTTTGAGAAGCGTGCAAAACGGGAGGATGCTAGGCCATGAACATTCATGAGTATCAAGGCAAGGCAGTCTTGAGACAGTATGGCGTAACCGTGCCGAACGGCAAGGTCGCCTTTACCGTCGACGAAGCCGTCAAGGCGGCCGAAGAGCTCGGCACGCCCGTCGTTGTCGTCAAGGCGCAAATTCATGCGGGCGGACGCGGCAAAGCCGGCGGCGTCAAGGTCGCCAAAGGGCTCGACGAAGTGAGGAAGTACGCCGGGGAGCTTCTCGGCAAAGTGCTCGTCACCCACCAAACCGGTCCGGAGGGCAAGGAAGTGAAGCGCCTTCTGATCGAGGAAGGCTGCGACATCAAGAAAGAATACTATATCGGCCTCGTCGTCGACCGCGGCACCGGCCGCGTCGTGCTGATGGGCTCCGAAGAAGGCGGCACGGAGATCGAGGAAGTGGCCGCCCGCACTCCCGAGAAGATCGTCAAGGAAGTCATCGACCCGGCGGTCGGCTTGACCACGTTCCAGGCGCGCCGTCTCGCGTACGGGATCAACATTCCGAACGAGCTTGTGAACAAAGCGGTCAAGTTCATGCTGTCGCTGTACGCGGCGTTCGTGGACAAGGATTGCTCGATCGCCGAGATCAACCCGCTCGTCGTGACCGGCAGCGGCGACATCATCGCGCTCGACGCCAAGCTGAACTTCGACTCCAACGCGCTGTTCCGCCACAAGGACATCGTGGAGCTGCGCGACCTGGACGAAGAAGACGAGAAGGAAATTCAAGCCTCGAAGTTCGATCTGTCGTACATCGCGCTCGACGGCAACATCGGCTGCATGGTCAACGGCGCCGGCCTGGCGATGGCCACGATGGACATCATCAAATATTACGGCGGCGAACCGGCCAACTTCCTGGACGTCGGCGGCGGCGCGACGAAGGAGAAGGTGACCGAGGCGTTCAAGATCATCTTGAGCGACAAGAACGTCAAGGGCATCTTCGTCAACATTTTCGGCGGCATCATGAAGTGCGACGTCATCGCCGAAGGCGTCGTGGCGGCCGCCCGCGAGCTCGGCCTGAACAAGCCGCTCGTCGTTCGTCTCGAAGGCACCAACGTCAAGCTCGGCAAGGAAATTTTGAACGGATCGGGCCTGAACATCGTGGCCGCCGATTCGATGTCCGACGGCGCGCAAAAAATCGTGTCGCTTGTGAAATGACTAGGGAGAACCAACCGGGGAGTGTGAAGTCATGAGTATTCTGATCGATAAGAACACCAAGGTGATCACCCAGGGCATCACGGGCGCGACGGGCTCGTTCCATGCCAAGGGAGCGCTCGAATACGGCACGCAGATGGTCGGCGGCGTAACGCCGGGCAAGGGCGGCCAGACGATCGATTTCGACCTGGAAAACGGAACGAAGGTGACGCTGCCGATCTTCAACACGGTCAAAGAAGCGGTAGCGGCGACGGGCGCCACGGCTTCCGTCATCTATGTCGCGCCTCCGTTCGCGGCCGATTCCATCATGGAAGCGGTGGACGCCGAGCTGGATTTGGTCATCTGCATCACGGAAGGCATTCCGGTGCTCGACATGGTCAAGGTCAAGCGCTATATGGAAGGCAAGAAAACCCGCCTGATCGGACCGAACTGCCCGGGCGTCATCACGCCGGACGAGATCAAGATCGGCATCATGCCGGGCTATATTCACAAGAAGGGCCACGTCGGCGTCGTGTCCCGCTCGGGCACGCTTACGTACGAAGCGGTTCACCAGCTGACCGCCCGCGGCATCGGCCAGTCGTCCGCGGTCGGCATCGGCGGCGACCCGGTCAAGGGCTCGGAATTCGTCGACATCCTGAAGCTGTTTAACGAAGACCCCGACACGTACGCCGTCATCATGATCGGGGAAATCGGCGGCACCGCCGAAGAGGAAGCGGCCGAATGGATCAAGGCGAACATGAAGAAGCCGGTCGTCGGCTTCATCGGCGGCGCCACCGCGCCTCCCGGCAAGCGGATGGGCCATGCCGGCGCGATCATTTCCGGCGGCAAGGGCACCGCGGCCGAGAAGATCGCCAAGCTCGAATCTTGCGGCATTCGCGTCGCTCCGACGCCTGCCGACATGGGTGCGACGCTGGTCAGCGTGCTCGAAGAGCGCGGTTTGCTGGAGAAGTGCAAGAGCTGAAGCGGTACGGCCGCATTTAAATAATGTAGCGATTGGGATAGGCAAGCAGCCTTCCGCTCCCCCGAAGGGGTGTGGGAGGCTGCTTTTTTTGCGGTTCAACCGTGAATGCGGGGATTGAATCCGAAGCAGAGGAGAGGGAACAAGATGCGGGAATGGAGCCTGGAGGAAGTGCTGATCGGGTTGCACGAAACGGAAGGAATCGGCTGGAAAACGATCCGGCGCATCGTCGATCGGGGCGGTCTGGCGGAGGCGATGAACCGGCGGGAAGCCGACTGGCGCGAGTTCGGTTTGAACACGCCGCAGCGGGCGAACGTCGTCCGGCGGCTGCAGCCGGAGGCGATGGAGGCGTCCGCGCGGCGGCGGGCGCAAGCCGGGGTGGAGGCGGTGACCGCGCTGGACAGGCGGCGCTACCCCCGGCTGCTGAAGGAAGTTCCTTTCGAGCCCCCCTGGGTGCTCTATTGCCTCGGCCGCACGGAACTGCTCTCGAGGCGGCCGGCGGTGGCCATGGTCGGCACGCGCCTCGCCACCGCCTACGGGCGCCGCGTCGCCGAAGATCTCGCCGCCGCATGCGCGGAGCGCGGCCTTGCCGTCGTCAGCGGCCTGGCCAAGGGCATCGACGGCGCGGCCCATCGGGGCGCCGTCGGCGGCAGGGGCGGCACGATCGCCGTGCTCGCCTCGCCGGCCGACACCCCGTATCCTCCCGAGAACCGCGCGCTCTACCGGGACATTGCGGAGCGGGGGCTCATCGTCTCGGAGATGCCGCTCGGCACGAAGCTGGACCGCGCCCACTTCGTGCAGCGCAACCGGATCATCGCCGGCCTGACTCTCGGCACCGTCGTCGTGGAAGCGGGAGACGGCAGCGGCGCGCTCATCACGGCCGAATACGCCGTCCGGGCCAACCGCGAGCTGTTCGCCGTGCCGGGTCCGATCACGTCGCCGCGCAGCGCGGGCGCGCTGGACTTGCTGCGCCAGGGCGCCAAGCCGGTCATGAACGTCGACGACATCCTGGAGGAGTTCCGGCACGTCCTTGCGCCCGAGATCGGCTCCGGCCCGCTTCGGTACAGCGGCTGGAGCGGGCCGCGCCGGGCCGATTCCGCGGACTTGGACTTGACGCCGGAAGAAGCCCGCGTGTACGAATTGCTGCAGGACGGCCCCCTCTCGATCGACGAATTGTCGGCGCGCAGCGGGCTGACGTTTGGACTTTTACACGCGGTTCTGTTATCTTTACAAATAAAGCGAAGAATTCACCAGCAACCGGGTTCTGTATATACTGTCCTTTGATCGGCCGCTTGCGCTCGTTTTGGCGGCCGCGGATCCGAGGACCCGTCGACCGTTGGAGAGGAGGAAGTGAAGCGTGGCGGATTCGCTCGTCATCGTAGAATCGCCGGCTAAAGCCAAGACGATCGGCAAATATTTGGGCAGCAAATACATCGTCAAGGCGTCCATGGGCCACATCCGGGATTTGCCCAAGAGCCAGATCGGCGTCGAAATTCATAACGGTTTCGAACCCAAATACATCACCATTCGGGGCAAGGGCAACGTGCTCAAAGACTTGAAGGATGCCAGCAAAAAGGTGAAAAAGGTGTATCTCGCGGCGGACCCCGACCGCGAGGGCGAGGCGATCGCGTGGCACCTGGCGCATTATCTGGATTTGGACCAGAGCGACGCGTGCCGCGTCGTGTTCAACGAAATCACGAAGCAGGCGGTCAAGGACGCCTTCAAGTCGCCGCGTCCCATCAACATGGACCTCGTGAACGCCCAGCAAGCCCGCAGAGTGCTCGATCGGCTGGTCGGGTACAAGATCAGCCCCCTGCTGTGGAAGAAGGTCAAGAAGGGCCTCAGCGCCGGCCGTGTGCAGTCGGTCGCCGTCAAGCTGATCATCGACCGCGAGAACGAGATCAAGGCGTTCGTGCCGGAAGAGTACTGGAACATCACGGCGCACCTGCGCAAGGACGGCGCTTCGTTCGAAGCGAAGTTCCATTCGCTGCGCGGCGAGAAGACGGAGCTTCACAGCGAGGCGGACGTCAAGGAAGTATTGGCCGGCCTTGCCGACGGCTCGTTCACCGTCGGCGAAGTGAAGGAGAAGGAGCGCCAGCGCAACCCGTCGCCGCCGTTCATCACCAGCTCGCTGCAGCAGGAGGCGGCCCGCAAGCTCGGCTTCCGCGCGGCCAAGACGATGCAGATCGCCCAGCAGCTGTACGAAGGCGTCGACATCGGCAAGGAAGGCACGGTCGGTCTCATCACCTACATGAGAACCGATTCGACCCGCATTTCGCCCGTCGCCCAGGAGGAGGCGCGCGAATATATCGTCCGCAAGTACGGGGAGAAGTTTTATCCCGAGACGCCGCGGGTTTACCTCAAGAAGAACGCGAACGCGCAGGACGCGCACGAAGCGATCCGCCCGACGTCCGTGCTGCGCGAACCGGACGAAGTGAAGCCGTACTTGACGCGGGACCAGCATCGGCTCTACAAGCTCGTATGGGAGCGGTTCGTCGCCAGCCAGATGGCGTCCGCCGTGCTGGACACGATGACGGTCGATCTGCACAGCGGCGAAGCCATGTTCCGCGCGAACGGCTCCAAGCTGAAGTTCGCCGGCTTCATGAAGGTGTACGTAGAAGGCAACGACGACGGAACGACCGAGGAGGACCGGCTGCTGCCGCCGCTCGCCGCGGGCGACGTGCTGACGGCGGAGAAGGTCGAGCCGAGCCAGCATTTCACGCAGCCGCCGCCGCGCTATACGGAAGCGCGGCTCGTCCGGACGCTGGAAGAGCTCGGCATCGGGCGGCCGAGCACGTACGCGCCGACGCTGGAGACGATCCAGAAGCGCAACTACGTGGCGATCGAAGACAAGAAGTTTTACCCGACCGAGCTCGGCGAACTGGTCATCCAGCTGATGGAAGAGTTTTTCCCGGAAATATTGAACGTCGAGTTCACCGCCCATATGGAAGACGACCTCGACCATGTGGAAGAAGGCAAGGAAAACTGGGTCGCCGTCATCGGCGAATTTTACAAGTCGTTCCAGAAGCGGCTGGAAGTGGCCGAGGACGAAATGAAGGAAGTCGAGATCAAAGACGAACCTTCCGATGAAATTTGCGAGAAGTGCGGCAGCACGATGGTGTACAAGATGGGCCGGTTCGGCAAGTTTCTCGCCTGCTCGGCGTTCCCCGAATGCCGCAACACGAAGCCGATCGTCAAGCCGACCGGCGTCGAATGCCCGAAGTGCAAACAGGGGCATATCGTCGAGCGCCGCAGCAAGAAGGGGCGTCTGTTCTACGGTTGCGACCGGTATCCGGAATGCGACTTCGTGTCGTGGGATAAGCCGGTCCCCAAGCCTTGTCCCGAGTGCGGCGGACTGATGGTGGAGAAGCGCGCGCGGGGCGCCGTGCTGTGGAATTGCACGCAATGCGCGCACAGCGAGGAAGCGGCCGAGCCGGAGGAAGCGGCGGAATGACGCCGCATCTTCCCTGGGGCGAACGAGCCCCGGCCCGAAATGATCCAGCCGCAGGAGGTAACGTACCAGTGAACGCGATTCGATCCGTGACGGTCGTCGGCGCCGGTCTGGCGGGAAGCGAAGCCGCCTGGCAGATCGCTTCCCAGGGCGTTCCCGTCACGCTTTACGAGATGCGCCCCGTGCGCCGCACGCCGGCGCACCATACCGACCGCTTCGCCGAGCTCGTCTGCAGCAACAGCTTGCGGGCGAACGGCCTCGCCAACGCGGTCGGCGTGCTGAAGGAGGAGATGCGCCGCTTCGGGTCGCTCATCCTCTCCGCCGCCGACCGCCACGCCGTGCCCGCGGGCGGCGCGCTGGCGGTCGACCGGGACGGCTTCTCCGAAGAGGTGACTCGCCGGCTGCGCGAGCATCCGCTCGTCACCGTCGTGAACGAGGAAGTGACGCGCATCCCCGAGGACGGGATCGCGGTCGTCGCCACCGGGCCGCTCACGTCGCCGGAACTGTCCCGGCAAATTCAGGAGTTTCTCGGGGAAGATTACTTCTACTTTTTCGACGCGGCGGCGCCGATCGTCGAGAAAGATTCGATCGACATGGAGAAGGTGTTCCTCGCTTCCCGCTACGACAAGGGGGAAGCTGCCTATTTGAACTGCCCGATGACCGAGGAGGAGTTCGAGGCGTTCTACGAGGCGCTCATGACCGCCGAAACCGCCGAAGTCAAAGATTTCGAGAAAAGCATGGTGTTCGAAGGCTGCATGCCGATCGAGGTGATGGCCGCGCGGGGGAAGCAGACGATGCTGTTCGGCCCGCTCAAGCCGGTCGGGCTCGTCGATCCCCGGACGGGCAAGCAGCCGTTCGCGGTCGTCCAGCTGCGCCAGGACAACGCCGCCGGCACGCTGTACAACCTGGTCGGCTTCCAGACCCATCTGAAGTGGGGGGAGCAGAAGCGGGTATTCTCGCTCATCCCCGGGCTGGAAAACGCCGAATTCGTCCGCTACGGCGTCATGCACCGCAATACGTTCATCAACTCTCCGAAGCTGCTGCGCCCGACCTACCAGGCGCAGGCGCGCGAGACGCTGTTCTTCGCCGGCCAGATGACCGGCGTGGAAGGCTACGTCGAGTCGGCCGCGTCCGGCTTGATCGCCGGGCTCAACGCCGGCCGGCTGGCGCGCGGGCTGGCGCCGCTGACGCCGCCTCCCGAGACGGCGCTCGGCAGCATGGCCGAATATATTACGACGGCGGATTTCCGCCATTTCCAGCCGATGAACGCGAATTTCGGCCTTTTCCCGCCGCTTGGCAGCCGAATCCGCAACAAAAAAGAAAAAAACGAGCGCATCGCCGCGAGGGCGCTGGAAGCGATCGAGCAGTTCAAGGCGGGCGCCGATCTTCTCACCGACATTCCGACCACCCGAAGCAGCGGCAGCCGGTCTTAAGCGCCGCTGCTTCCTGGCTTTTCGGCCGCCCCGGGCGGACCGGTCTTCCTTTTTTCCGGCACCAAAAAGTTTGAGAGGGAGGAACCTCCATGGAAACGAGCTTTCACGCCACGACGATCTGCGCGGTCCGCCACAACGGCAAAGGGGCGATCGCGGGCGACGGGCAGGTGACGTTCGGCAACAGCATGGTCATGAAGCATTCCGCGAAGAAGGTGCGCCGGCTTTACCGCGGCCAGGTGCTGGCCGGCTTCGCGGGCTCGGTGGCGGACGCCATCACGCTGTTCGAGAAGTTCGAGGGCAAGCTGGAGGAGCATCACGGCAATCTGCAGCGCGCCGCCGTCGAACTGGCCAAGGATTGGCGGTCCGACCGCGTGCTGCGCCGGCTCGAGGCGATGATGATCGTCGTCGATGCGACCGGCATGCTGCTGCTCTCCGGCAACGGCGAAGTGATCGAGCCGGACGACGGCATTCTGGCGATCGGCTCCGGCGGCAGCTTCGCGCTCGCCGCGGCGCGCGCGCTCTTGCGGCACGCCCCGCAGCTCGAGGCGAAGGAGATCGCCCGCAACGCGCTGAAGATCGCTTCGGAAATTTGCGTCTTCACCAACGACAACCTCGTCGTCGAAGAAATATGAGAATGAGAGCGGAGGGACGATAGGATGAACGATCAATGGACGCCCCGCCGAATCGTCGCGGAGCTGGACAAATACATTGTCGGACAGAAGCAGGCCAAGCGGTCCGTGGCCGTCGCCCTGCGCAACCGGTACCGCCGCAGCAAGCTGCCGGAGGCGCTGCAGGACGAGATCGTGCCCAAGAACATCCTGATGATCGGCCCGACCGGCGTCGGCAAGACGGAGATCGCGCGCCGTCTGGCCAAGCTGGTGCACGCGCCGTTCGTCAAGGTGGAAGCGACCAAGTTTACGGAGGTCGGCTACGTCGGCCGCGACGTCGAGTCGATGGTGCGCGACCTGGTCGAGACGGCGATCCGCATGGTCAAGGAAGAGCGGATGGAACAGGTCAAAGACAGGGCGGAGAAGGCCGCCAACGAGCGCCTTGCCGCGCTGCTCGTGCCTTCTCCGGCGAAGCCGAAGGCGCAGCGCAATCCGCTGGAGATGCTGTTCGGCGGCGGCCAGAACAGTCCGCAGGACGAACCGGAGCCGCTCGATCCGGCGCTGCAGTCGAAGCGGGCGGACACGCTGGCGAAGCTGGCGGCCGGCAGTCTGGAGAACGAGATCGTCGAGATCGAAGTCGAAGACAACGTTCCGACGATGCTGGATCTGTTCGCGGGAACGGGCCAGGAGCAGATGGGGCAGAACATGCAGGAGATGTTCAGCCAGTTCATGCCGAAGCGCCGCAAGAAGCGGAAGCTGCCGGTCAAGGAAGCGCGCAAGGTGCTCGCCGTCGAAGAGGCCGGCAAGCTCATCGACATGGACGACGTCGTGGCCGAATCGGTCCGCAGAGCCGAGCAGTCGGGCATCATTTTTATCGACGAGATCGACAAGATCGCAAGCACGGGACGGGGGCAGGGGCCGGACGTCTCGCGCGAAGGGGTGCAGCGGGACATTCTGCCGATCGTCGAGGGGTCGACCGTCATGACCAAGTACGGGCCGGTCAAAACCGACTACGTGCTGTTCATCGCCGCCGGCGCTTTCCACGTCGCCAAGCCGTCGGACCTGATCCCCGAGCTGCAGGGGCGGTTCCCGATCCGCGTCGAGCTGTCAAGTTTGACCGACGAGGACTTCGTGCGCATTCTGACGGAGCCGGAAAACGCGCTGACGAAGCAATACACGGCGCTGCTCGCCACGGAAGGCGTGGAGATCACCTTCACCGACGAGGCGATCGCGGAGCTGGCGCGCACGGCGCAGGAAGTCAACCGGAACACGGAGAACATCGGAGCGAGAAGACTGCATACGCTGCTGGAGAAGCTGCTGGAGGATCTGTCGTTCGAAGCGCCGGAGCTGGCCCGGACCGAGCTGGCGATCACGCCGGAATACGTGCGGGAGAAATTGTCCGCTATTGCCAGCAACCGCGATTTAAGTCAATATATCTTATAGCAATGGGTTCGGCCGTCAAGTAGGAGGATCAGGAAACATGACGTTGTTGGAGAAAATGAGGTCGCTGAACACCCTGCTGCAGAAGGCGGCCGGCAAGCCGCTCAACTTCCGCGAGATGGCGGAGGCGCTGCGGGAGACGATAACGGGAGGCGTCTTCGTCGTCAGCCGCCGCGGCAAAATTCTCGGCGCGGCGCCGTCTCCGCATTTTCCGGAATCGTGGCTTCGCCAGGGCGACGCCGACGAGCTGCGGTTTCCGCCGGAGACGAACGAGCTGTTGCTGCGCATCGGGGAGACCGCCTCGAACGTCGCGCCGGACGAGGCGCTGGCGCCGGTGCAGGCCGCCTTCGCCGGCCAGACGGTGACGATCGTTCCGATTATCGGCGGCGGGGATCGAATTGGTACTCTGGTCCTGGCTAGGGAGAACCAAACGTTCGGCGACGACGATTTGATCCTGGCGGAATACGGGGCGACGATCATCGGCATGGAAATTCTTCGCGAGCGCGCGGAAGAACGGGAAGTCGAAGCCCGCAGCAAGGCGGTCGTTTCGATCGCGGTCAATTCCCTCAGCTTCAGCGAACTGGAAGCTGTCGATCATATATTCGAGGAACTGGAAGGAAAGGAAGGGTTGCTCGTCGCTTCCAAAATCGCAGACCGGGCCGGCATCACAAGGTCGGTCATCGTCAACGCGCTGCGCAAGCTGGAGAGCGCCGGCGTCATCGATACCCGTTCGCTCGGCATGAAAGGAACGTATATCCGCCTGCTCAATCCGCAATTGCTTCAGGAACTCGAAGCCCGCAAAAATTAACCGAACCGCCCCGTTCACGCCCAAGCCCGATCTTGTTTCGCAAGATAGGGCTTTTTTCTTATTGTCGTTTTTGGTTCGATCAGGGATGATTGTTCTTAGAAAATTTTAATGTATCGTCATAAATCGACGGCATTTGAAAAAGCTTTTTGAGCAGAATGTCGAAAGTTAGCAGGAATTTAGGTCTTAATGTTGAATACATATTTGCTGTGGAAGGTTTAACCAAATCTCAATCCGGTGTCGCAAAGGGGCGGATTCATCTTGGAATTGCTGGGCGGAGCTTCCTTTCAAAGGCTGGAGGGGGCCCTTAAGGCCGCGTCTTTAAGGCAAGCGGTCCTGTCGAACAATATCGCAAATGTCGATACTCCCAACTTTAAGAGGTCGGACGTCGTCTTCGAGGACCTGTTGGCCCAGGCTATGGGGACCGGCAGTCAGGCGCAGCTTCCGGCACAGGCGGCCGGACAGCCCTTCCCGGCATCCGGCGCTTCGTTCGTAGTTCCTCAAGCCCGGGTGGTGACCGAAGAAGGAACGCTGATCAACAACGACAAGAACAACGTCGACATCGACAAGGAAATGTCGCTGCTTGCCGAGAACCAGCTTCGGTACAACTTTTACGTGCAGCAGGTCAACCACGACGTCAAGATGCTGAGAATCGGCATCACCGGCCAGTAAATTCAACGATGACGGGGGGATGAAATGATGAGGTTGAACGGATTCGATATCAGCGCGTCGGGCTTGACGGCGCAGCGGCTGCGGATGGACGTCATCTCCTCCAACATCGCCAACGCGGAGACGACGCGGGCAAGCTACGTCAACGGCCAATTCGTGCCGTACCGGCGGAAGATGGTCGTCGTCGAGCCGATGCAGACGAACTTCTCCGACGTGCTGAACGGCAAGCTCGGCGGGCTCGGTTCCGAAGGGGTTCAGGTGGCCGCCATCGTGGACGACCCGAGCCCGTTCAAGCAGGTGTACGACCCGACGCATCCGGATGCGAACGCCGACGGCATGGTCAGCATGCCGAACGTCGACATCCTCAAGGAAATGGTCGACATGATCTCGGCGTCCCGTTCCTACGAAGCCAACGTCACGGCGTTCAACGCCAGCAAGGCGATGTTCGCCAAATCTCTGGAAATCGGCAAGAGCTGATTGTCCGCCGGAAGCCGGCGCCTCAAAAACGAATAAACACCCCAAGACAGGAGGGTTTCATTCATGATTCAGAACAATCTGATGTCCGCCATCAACCCCGCCTTGACGGGGACTGCCGCAGTCGGGCCTGCTCCCAAGGCGGCGACGCCGTTCGAGGCGACGGCGAGCTTCGCGACGTTTCTTAAGAACGCGCTCGACAGCGTCGCGGCGCAAGAGACGAACGTACATACCCTGAACGACCAGTTCATGATCGGACAAGCCGACGTGAACGACGTCATGATCGCTTCTTCCAAGGCCGAGCTCAGCCTGGAGTTGACCTCGCAAATCCGCAACAAAGTGATCGAAGCGTACCAGGAGATCATGCGGATTACCATGTAAGCGCAGCAAAGATCGCGAGTGAGGTGAAATCGTGAGCGAGAAGTTGGCCCGAATTTGGGAGAGGCTCCTCGGCTTCTGGAACCAGTACAGCAAGACTCAGAAGTGGGTGCTCGCATCCGCGGCCGCATTTCTGATTCTGGCCATTATCATTCTGACCACCCTGTTTACGAGAACCGAGTACGAGCTCGCGTTTCAGAACCTGGACAGCACCGACTCCCAGGCGATCATGGACTATTTGGACAGCAGCAACATTCCGTACAAGCTGGGCGACGGCGGCACGAGCATCTCGGTGCCGAGCGCCGTGGCGGACCGGGTTCGGGTGGCGGTCGGTTCGCAGGGACTGATCCAGAACGGGTCGATCGGCTTCGCGGAATTAAGCAAGAACTCCTCGTCTATCGGCACGACGGACCAAGAATTCAAGGTCAAATACCGCAACGCCCTGAACGGCGAAGTTCAGCAGCTGCTGCTCGGCATGCAGGGCATCCAGCGGGCGAAGGTGCTGGTGAACTTGCCGGAGGAGAGCGTGTTTCTGAACGACGAAGACAAGGAACGCGCCTCGGCGTCGATTCAGCTGACGTTCAAGCCGGGATTTCGGCCGAAGCAGGACGAGATCGACAGCTACTTCAATCTGGTCAAGACGGCCGTGCCGAATTTGAGCGTCGACGACATTACGATCACAAGCCAGAGCGGGGAGCTGACGCCGTCGGCGGCGATCGGCGCGTCCGGAGGCGGCATCAGCGGGACGCTGCTCGATCAGCAATTCGAGATTCAGCGCAAGTTCGAGAACGACATCAAGACGAAGACGGAGCAGTTCCTCGCGCAGATCGTGGGCATGGACAACGTCGTCGTCAGCGTCGTCTCCTCGCTCAACTTCGATCAGAAGACCCAGCAGGAGCAACTCGTCCAGCCGCTTGAGAACAACAACGGCCGGGGGGCGATCGTCAGCGAGCAGAACACGTCGCAATCTTCCACCGGCTCGGAGAGCGCGGCGGGCGGCGTCGCCGGAACCGGACAGACGGACATCGCGAACTACCCGGCTGCCGGCGGAACGACCGGCTCCTCTTCCGAAAGCACGTCGTCCACGGTCAATTACGAGAACAGCCATATTACGACGAATACGACGTTCGCGCCGTATCAGGTGAAAGATCTATCGATCAGCGTGGCGGTCGATTCGAGCGTCATGACGCCGGAGAAGCAGCAGCAGATCCAGCAGAAGCTCGTCAACGACGTTCGGACGCTGCTCGCGAACTCCGGGCAGAACCTGACCGACGCCGACCTGGCCAACCGGGTCTCCGTCATCTCCCAGTCGTTCGCCGCCACGCCGACCGGCGCCCAAGGAACGTCCTCGACGGCGTATTGGCTGGCCGGGGCGGGTCTGCTTGTGCTCGCTTTGCTCGGCGGCGGGTTCTACGTCTACCGGCGCCGCAAGGCGGCGCAGGCGGCGGCCGTTGCGGCCGAGGAAGAGCCGCCGCGCGCGGAACTGCCGTCGATCGACATCGACAGCGTCACCAGCGAGAGCCAGGTGCGCAAGCAATTGGAAGGATTGGCCAAACGGAAGCCGGAAGAATTCGTCAATTTGCTCCGAACTTGGCTTGTGGATGAATAGAGGTGTCAGCAATGGCGAAATCGGGACAGTACCAACTGAGCGGCCGTCAGAAAGCGGCCATCCTGCTCATTACGCTGGGACCTGACGTATCCGCAAACGTATTCAAGCATCTGCGCGACGACGAAATCGAGCAGCTTACGCTGGAGATCGCCAACGTCCGCAAAGTGGACAGCGCGGAGAAAGAGATGATTCTGTCGGAGTTCCATCAGATTTGCCTGGCGCAGGAGTACATTTCGCAAGGCGGGATCACCTACGCCAAGGAAATCTTGGAGAAGGCACTCGGCGCGCAGAAGGCTTCCGACATCTTGCACCGCCTGACCGCCACGCTTCAGGTAAGGCCGTTCGACTTCGCGCGGAAGGCCGAGCCGACGCAAATATTGAACTTCATTCAGAACGAAAACCCGCAGACGATCGCGCTCGTTCTGTCGTATCTGCTGCCGGAGCAGTCTTCCGCGGTGCTGTCCTCGCTGCCGCAGGACAAGCAGGCCGACGTGGCCCGGCGCATCGCCTTGATGGACAGCACGTCGCCGGAGGTCATTTCGCAGGTGGAGCGGGTGCTCGAGCAGAAGCTGTCCGCGACGGTGACGCAGGACTATACGAACGCGGGCGGCATCGAATCGATCGTGCAAATCCTGAACGGGGTCGATCGGGGAACCGAGCGCACGATTCTCGATTCGCTGGAAATTCAAGATCCGGAGCTGGCCGAAGAGATCAAGAAGCGGATGTTCGTATTCGAGGACATCGTCAATCTCGACAACCGTTCGATCCAGCGCATTATTCGCGACATCGAGAACGTGGACCTGCAGCTGGCGCTGAAAGTGGCGAGCGAGGAAGTGCGGGAAGCGATCTTCCGCAACATGTCCAAACGGATGTCGGATACGTTCAAGGAAGAAATGGAATATATGGGTCCGGTGCGGCTGCGCGACGTGGAGGAGGCGCAAACGCGCATCGTAGCGACGATCCGAAGACTGGAAGAGGCCGGCGAAATCATCATCGCCCGCGGCGGAGGAGACGATATCATTGTCTAATCTGATCAAATCTTCCCACGTCATTTCGGTGGAGGACTTAAGGCGCATCGAGCAGCTCCGGCGGGCGACCAAACCGCATATGATTTCCGAATCCGACGGCGCGGGCGAAGGAGATTCCTCGCTTGATGTCGAAACTCAATCGTTGAAGGAACGCATCTTGCAAGATGCCGAACAGGCGGCCGAGCAGTTGAAGCGCGAGGCGCGCGAGGCGGCCGAGCAAATCCGCCGCGAGGCGGAAGCCGAGATCGCCGCCTGGTGGGAAGCCCGCCGGCGGGAAGACGAGCAGGCGGTCGCGGAAGCCCGGCAGCGCGGTTACGACGACGGGTTCGCGCAAGGGAGCGAGCAGGCCCGAAGCGATTGCCGAGCCGAATGGGAAGGCAAGCTGCGCGAAGCCGCCGACATCGTACGGGAGGCCTATGCCGCGAAGGAGAGCCTGATCGCCGAGGCGGAGGCGTTCGTCGTCGAGCTCAGCTGCAAAATCGCCGAGAAGATCATCGGACATAAGCTTCGGGAGACACCGGAGCTGACCGTCGAGCTGATCTCCAAGGCGTTGTCCAGACGCAAGGAACAAGGCGTCATCACGCTGTGCGTGGCGCCGGACCAGTTCGCCTTCGTGCAGGCGGCCCGGGAAGAGCTGGCGCTTGCGATCGATGCCCAGGCGAAGCTGCAGATCGTTCCGGACGCTACCGTGACGGAAGGCGGCTGCGTCATCCGTTCGGCGTTCGGCAGCATCGACGCCCGCATCGACACTCAGCTCTCGGCCGTTCGCCAGGAACTGCTGCAGGTGGCAGCGCTGGCCGCGCAGGAACGGTCGGCGGAGGTGCGCGATGATTGACATCGCCAAGTACGAAGAAGCGCTCCGACATTTGGACCCGGTTCGGGTCAACGGCAAGGTGACCCAGATCATCGGTCTGACGGTGGAGTCCGAAGGTCCCGACGCCGGCATCGGCGACGTATGCGCCATTCATCCACTGAAGGGCGGCGAGCCGATCCTGGCGGAGGTGGTCGGCTTCCGCGACAACCGCGTCGTGCTCATGCCGCTCGGCGATCTGCACGCCGTCGGTCCGGGCTGCGACGTCGTGACCACCGGCCGGCCGCTTACCGTGCAGGTCGGCTCGGAGCTGCTCGGCAAAGTGCTGGACGGTTTGGGACGCCCGTTGGACGGGTCCCGCCTGCCGCCCCGCCTGCCGCGCTACTCGACGCACAACACGCCGGACAATCCGCTGCTGCGGCCGCGGGTTGCGCAGCCGCTCGGCACCGGCGTCCGCTGCATCGACGGCCTGCTGACAGTCGGGCGCGGCCAGCGGATGGGCATCTTCGCCGGATCGGGTGTGGGCAAGAGCACGCTGCTCGGCATGGTCGCCCGCAACACGACGGCCGACGTCAACGTGATCGCCCTCGTCGGCGAACGCGGCCGCGAAGTGCTCGAGTTCATCGAGCGGGACCTCGGGCCGGAGGGCCTCGCCCGCTCGGTCGTCGTCGTCGCCACGTCCGACCAGCCGGCGCTCATCCGCATCAAGGGCGCGCTGATCGCCACGACGATCGCCGAATATTTCCGCGACCGCGGGCTCGACGTCATGCTCATGATGGACTCGGTCACCCGCTACGCGATGGCGCTCCGGGAAGTCGGGCTCGCCATCGGCGAGCCGCCGGCGACGCGGGGCTACACGCCCTCGGTGTTCGCGGCGCTGCCCAAGCTGCTGGAACGGGCGGGCACGGGTCCGGCCGGCTCGATCACCGCCTTCTACACGGTGCTCGTCGACGGCGACGACATGAACGAGCCGATCGCCGACGCGGTGCGGGGCATTCTGGACGGCCACATCGTGCTCAGCCGCCAGCTTGCCCACAAGGGCCATTTTCCCGCGATCGACGTTCTGGCCAGCATCAGCCGCGTCATGAAGGACATCGTGTCGGAAGAACAGCAGAATGCGGCGGAACAGCTCAAGCGGCTTCTATCTATCTATAGAGATTCGGAGGACCTGATTCATATCGGGGCGTACCAGCCGGGAACCAATCCGGAAATCGACCAATCGATTCGCTTCATCGAGACGATCAACGGGTACACCCGGCAGCGAACGACCGAGAAAGTTTCCTTGGAAGAGGCGCAGCAGCGTCTGATCGTCGACTTTTACAAGAGATGAGGTCTTGATCCGTGAAGTTTCGGTATCCTCTGCAGAAGATTGTCGACCTGAAGGGCAGCGAGAAGTCGATGGCGGAGTGGGAATACGCGGCCGCGCTCGGCCGGCTGCGGACCGAGCAGGAACGTTTCGAGCAGTTGCGCCGGCAGCAGGAGGAAGCGATGCGCCGGCTGGCCGAGCGGACGCTGCGCCCGACGCCGCTGGCGGAAATTCAACGGCTCCAGAGCGAGATCGACTGGCTGAACCAGCGGATGAAGCACCAGCGGGCCGAGGTGCAGAAGGCGGAGGAGCAGTCGGCGCTCCGGCGGCGCAAGCTGGAGGGCAAGATGATCGACGAGAAAGTCTGGCTGAAGGCGAGAGAGAAGGCGCACGAGCGGTTCCGCAGCGAGGCGATGGCCCGCGAGCAGAACGAACTGGACGAGATCGCAGGGATGCGGGCGGCGAGCGCAGCCCGCCGGTAACGTCGGGCGCGTCCGCGCCGGACGGTGAAGCCGGTCCCCGTCGCATCAAGAACGGAAGGAGGAGGTTTCGTGGCGGACACCAACGTGGAAAAAGACGGCAGCTACTCCGGCTTCGAACGGTTCCTCTTTTTTGTGACTCCCGTTTTGTTTACCGCCGTTCTGCTCGGCGTGCTGCTGCTGCTGTTCAACTCGAACTGGCGGCATTCGGCGCTTGCGATCGGCAACAAAATTCCGCTGCTCAGCTCCGTGCTGCCCGATCCGGCCGAAACGTCCGGGGCGGGAGAGAACGGGACGCAGCAGCTGTCGATCGACAGCGCCCGCAAAAAAGTGGACGAGCTGAACGCCCAACTGCTGGAGAAGGAAACGGCGCTCAAGCAGGAGCAGAACAAAACGGCGGAGCAGCAGAAAACGATCGACAGCCTGAAAAGCCAGATCGACGAGCTGAACAAACAGATCGCGGACAAGACGATCAGCTCCCAGCAGTATGACGCCAAGATCCAATCGCTGGCCGACATGTACGGCCAGATGACGCCGAGCAAGGCCGCGCCGATCCTCGAGAAGATGACGGTGGACGAAGCGGCGCTCGTGCTCGGCGCGATGTCGGACACGGCGCGGGGGCGCATTCTGGAGAAGATGACGCCGACGGTCGCGGCCGACGTGACGACCCGGCTCAAGGACGCCGACACCGTGCAGAACCAGGAGATCGCGGCGCTCCAGTCAAGGATCAAGCAGCTGGAGGCGCAGCTCGGCAACCGTTCGACCACGCTGGACATGGCGCAGCTGAAGATGACGTTCACGTCGATGCAGCCGGACAAAGCCGCGACGCTGTTGCTCCAGACGGCGGCTTCGGACCAGACGAAGGCGTTGAAAATTTTGCAGGCGCTGGACGACTCCACCCGGTCGCAAGTGCTGGCGGCCATGTCGGACGAGGACAAGAAGGCGACGGGCCAACTGTTGAACAAGCTGATTCCGGCCACTCCTTAAGGCAAGCGGCGAGCAGCGCAGCTCGGGAACGTTCGCGAAAGGAGGTGATCTCATGAATCTGGCGATAACGCAAGCGATGACAGCCCCCGTTAAAGTCGCCGGCCAGACGGCCGCGGCGGGAACGGGAGCCGGTTCCAAGGACGCGGGCTTCGCGGGAGCGCTCGTTCAGGCGCTCGGCGGCTCGAACGCGCAGCAGCCGAACGCCGGCGGAACGGTCCTTCCGGTCGCGTTCACATCGCTGGTCATGCAGGGCGGCGATGCTTCGTCCGACGCTGCGGGCGATGCGGTTCTGTCGCTGCTCGACGGCTTGATCAAGCAGCTGCAGCAGCAGCCCGGGCAGGACGACAAGGATTCGTCCGCTTCGGCGAACGACGTCTGGGCGCAGTTGCTGGCCGGCCTGCAGTCGCTCTTGCAGCAGCTGCTCGTCGGCGCGCAGCCGCAGGACGATTCGCTCGGAACGCAGCCTGACGCGGCGGACGGGACGTCTGCGGCAAGCACGCTCGAAGCGTTGCCGGCCGCGTTCGCTTCGGCGCTGACCTTGCTTACGCCCGCCTTGCAGACGGCGTTGCAGCAGCTTCAGCCCGGCGCTCGGCAGACGGACGGAGCAGCCGCGCAGCCGCAGGCGGCCGCCGCAGCAACGAACGGGCCGGCGGGCAGCAGCGTCGCGACGGCTCTGCTTCCGCTGTTGCCGGCCTTGCAGACGGCGCTGCAGCAGCTATCGTCCGCCCCGGACGTGCCGGTCGGCGTTGCGGACGCGTTCGGCGCGCTGCTGGAGCGGCTGAACGCGGCGGAATTTGCGCCGACGGCGGCGAGCCAGGCCGGCGACGGCGGCGCGGCGGCAGCGGCGCAGCAAGTTCTGCGACCCGAAGCGGCGGATTCGCTGCAAGTTGCGGCGGCGGCTTCGCAGCAACCGGCGGCGGTCGTCCGGACGGAATCGCGGCCGGCCGCACAGGCGTTCAAGGAGCCGCTCGTGCACTGGCAGCTGACGCCGGCGGCGGAAGGTTCCGCGAGCGAGCCCGCGCCCGTTCCGGCGGCAAGCGCAGATCAGGCGGCTGGCGACCAAACGGCGTCGCTTCCGTGGGCGATGCAGGCTTCGCACCAGCAGCCCGGAGCCGCAGCGCAGGCGCAAACGGCACCGCCCGCGCCCGTTCCCGTGCAGCAGTTCGCGCAACAGGTCGGGTCCTATTTGGTGCGGCAATTCGTGCTGTCCGGCGGCAACGGGACGGCGGAAGCAAGGCTCACCCTTCACCCGGAGCATCTCGGCCAAGTCGACGTGCGCATCGTGATGCACGACGGGCAGATGACCGCCCAATTCGTAACGCACAGCACGTCCGCCAAGGAACTGCTGGAGAACCAGATGGCCATGCTGCGGACAGCCTTGCAAAATCAAGGCATCGACGTGCAGCGGATGGACGTCGTGCAGCAATCCGGGCTTACGGATTCCGCCGCTTTCGACAGCCAGCAGCAGCGCCATTCCGACCCGAACCGCGGCGGCGAGGCGGGCCGGCGCGATCGTGACGGCCTGTACGACGACCAGGCGAACTTCGAAGCGGAGCTTGAGCGAACGAACGCGTTGCGTGAAGCGGGATACGGCAGTTCGCTCGACGTAACCGCCTAAACGGACAAGCGGGGAGGTGACGGAAATGGCCGTAAGCGGAGTTGGCAGCGTTTGGCCGAATTACGCGGGCCAGAACGTGCAGAAGACGGATAGCGACGGGTCCAGCGAGCTGGGCAAGGACGAATTTCTGAAGATTCTCGTCACCCAGTTGCAGAACCAGGACCCGATGCAGCCGATGGAGGACAAGGACTTTATCGCGCAGATGGCGCAGTTCTCCTCGCTTGAGCAAATGCTCAACATGACGAACCAGCTGACGGCGTTGCGCCAATCGCCGGGATTGGCGGCTTCGGTGCTCGGCATGAACGTGGAATGGACGGAGACGGACAGCACCGGCGCCGCGACGGTTCACAGCGGCACGGTCAGCTCGGTGTTCATCCGCGACGGCGTTCAGTACGTCAAGGTGGACGATACGGAAGTGAAGATGGACGACATCACGTCGATCTCGTTGCCGGCCTCGGGCGACGGAACGGGAGGGGACGAGGGTGGCTGACCCGGTTCGCATCGGGCATCTGGCCGCGGGCGGTCTCGGCCCGCTGCAAGTGCATCGTCCCGCCGCATCGCCTGCGCGCGCGGCAGCGGCGGCAACCGTCGCGAGCGGCGCGACCAGCTTCCGGCAGTTGCTGGACCGGGCGGATCTCAAGTTCAGCCAGCATGCGGAGCAACGGTTGAGGCAGAGAGGCATCCAGCTTGCGCCTGATCAACTGGACCGCATCGCCAGCGCACTGGACCAAGCAGCCGCCAAGGGGGCCAAAGACTCTCTCGTGCTGTACCGCGACATCGCCATGATCGTCAACGTGCCGAACCGGACGGTCATCACGGCGATGGACGGAGCTTCGATGCAGCAGCACGTATTTACGCAGATCGACAGCGCGGTCGTCGTGAAGGAAAGTTAGCTCCGACGCTGCTGTACAAGCGGGCCGGACCTCGCGAGGAGGCCCGCGGGAGCCGCGGATCGACCGAAGCGGCTCTCCAAGACCTATTAGGGAGGCTGATGAAAAAGATGTTGCGTTCCTTGTATTCCGGCGTATCCGGCATGCGCGGCTTCCAGACGAAGCTGGACGTGATCGGCAACAACATCGCCAACGTCAACACGACCGGCTTCAAAGAAGGCCGCGTCATGTTCAAGGACATTTTGAGCCAGTCTCTGTCCGGCGTTACCGCCCCTGTCGATGGAACGCAGGGCGGCGTCAACGCCAAGCAGGTCGGACTGGGCGTTACGATCGGGGCGATCGATACGATCCATACCCCCGGCAGCGCGCAGACGACCAACGTGGCGACCGATCTTCGGCTGGACGGCGACGGCTTCTTCGTCGTCAGTCCGACCGGCGACGTGGACAACGCGTATTTGACCCGCGCGGGCAACTTCACGATTGACGCCAACGGCTATCTCGTCAATTCCGACGGCATGTACGTTCTGTCCGCGGACGGCGACGTCATCCAGATCGATCCGGAGACCGTGACGGCCTTCTCGATCGGACAGGACGGCAGCATCCTGCCGGTCGACGCGGACGGCAACACGGGTGACGCGATCGCCCAAATCGGCGTGGCCAAAGTCGTCAACCCGGGCGGGCTCGAGAAGATCGGCGGCAACTTGTACCGCCTGACGCCGAACGCGAACCCGGACGGCGAAATGGACCTCGGCGCCGCCAACGACGAGGAGCGGGGCACGGGCGCCATCATCTCCGGCCAGCTGGAGATGTCCAACGTCGACCTGACGAACGAATTCACCGAAATGATCGTCGCGCAGCGCGGCTTCCAGGCGAATTCGCGGATCATCACGACTTCCGACTCGATTCTGGAAGAGGTCGTCAATCTGAAGCGGTAATTGAAGTTCCGCCGGGGAGGGCGGCCTAAAGTCCTCCCGGCGGCACGGGGGGATTTCACGTGATCAGCTTGACGCGGCTCAACGGCACGACCTTTTATGTCAACGCGCTGCTGATCGAGACGGTGGAGCAGACGCCGGACACGATCGTAACGCTGACGACTGGAAAGAAATACATAGTGCTCGAAAATTCTTCGGATGTGATCCGGTCCATCCGGCATTATTTGCGCAGCATCGGCGTGTTGGCGGCGATTCCCGCGGCGCCCGACGCCCAATCGGAGGGGGCAACGTCATGAAAAAAATGTTACCTTGGCTCGTATCGCTGCTTCTGGCAATCACGCTGATCGTCATTGTCGGTTTGTATTCGTGGTCGACGCTGTTCAGCGATTCGAAATCGAACGATCCGGCCAAGACGGCCGAGGAAAGCGTCAAAGACGTGGCGGCCAAACCGATGACGGCGGACGAGATCATCAAGGTCACATCCGAATTGAACGATATTACGACCAACATCGCGGACCCGCAGTATGTCGTGAAGCTCAGCTTGAGCTTCCAGTTCGATAGCGCCTCGGCCAAAACCGAATTCGACAAGGTGAAGGACATTCAGATCAAGCCGATCGTCAACCGTTCGCTATGGGTGCTTGAGCCCGATCAGCTCAGCGGAACGAAGGGCAAGGACGAGCTGTGCGCCGAGCTGATCAATTCGATCAATCCCGTTCTCACGAAGGGGAAGCTGACCAAGGTCGAGATCACCGATTTCATGATGACGCAAATTTAGGCGGGGCTTTATCCATATCGAAGAGCGCCTTCGGAAAGGGGTGAGAAGATTGGTTGACGTTCTTTCGCAAAGCGAGATCGACGCGTTGCTCGCGGCGCTGTCCTCCGGCGAGATGGACGCCGAGGAGTTGAAGAAGGAAGAAGCGCAGAAGAAGGTCCGCGCCTACGATTTCAAGCGGGCCGTCCGCTTTTCCAAGGACCATATCCGCAGCCTGACCCGCATTCACGAGAATTTCGCGCGTTATCTGACGACCTACTTCTCGGCTCAGCTTCGAACGTTCGTGCAGATCAACGTCGTCCAGGTCGAGCAGCTTCCGTACGACGAATTCATCCGCTCCATTCCGAAGATGACGATTCTGAACATCTTCGAGGCCGAGCCGCTCGAAGGCCGAATGGTGCTGGAAGTGCACCCCAACGTGGCGTTCGCCATGGTGGACCGGATGCTGGGCGGCTCAGGCTCCGCGCCGAGCAAGATCGGCAGCCTGACGGAGATCGAGACGATCATCATGGAGAAAATTTTCAGCCGCGCGCTCGAATCGCTCCAGGAAGCCTGGAAGACGATCGTCGAGCTGGAGCCGAGGCTGGAAGCGCTGGAGACGAATCCGCAGTTCATGCAGATCGTCTCCCCGAACGAGACGATCGCGCTCATCTCGCTCAGCACGAAGATCGGCGACACGACCGGGATGATCAACCTGTGCATTCCGCACGTCGTCATCGAACCGGTCATGTCGAAGCTGTCCGTGCACCACTGGTTCGTCTCCCAGAAGAAGACCCGGGCTCCGGACGAAGTGCAGCATCTCGAGCAGCGGGTCAGCAAGGCGAAGCTGCCGATCGTCGCCGAACTCGGAACTTCCCGCATTTCCGTTCACGAATTTCTCAATCTGGCGGTCGGCGACGTCATCATGCTGAACCGTTCGACCGGAGAAGGGCTGGAAATCAAGGTGGGCGACAAACTGAAATATATCGGCAGCCCGGGCACCGTGCGGGATCGAATGGCCGTGCAGATTCTCGAGATCGTGAGCGAAGGAGTGGAAGAGTTCAATGACGAGTAAAGATTACCTGTCCCAGGAGGAAATCGACGCCCTGCTGCGGCAGACGTCCGGGGGAGACAGCGCTCCTGCCGCCACGGACGGCGGCCAGGCCCTGTCGGTCGACGATTACTTGACGCCGATCGAGCAAGACGCGCTCGGGGAGATCGGCAACATTACGTTCGGCAGCGCGGCGACCGCCTTGTCGACGCTGCTCGGCAAGAAGGTGGACATTACGACGCCGCAGGTGTCGATGATCTCGCGGGATCAGTTCGCAAGCGAGTTCCCGAAGCCCCACGTCGCCGTTCACGTGCGGTATGTGGACGGCTTCGAGGGCATCAACTCGCTGGTGATCAAGGCCCACGACGCTCAGATCATCGCCGACCTGATGCTCGGCGGATCGGGCACCGCGGCGGGAGAAGAACTGAACGAGATTCATATCAGCGCGGTTCAGGAAGCGATGAATCAAATGATGGGATCGTCGGCCACCTCGATGTCGACGATCTTCAACCGCTTCGTCAACATTTCGCCGCCCGACGTCGACATCATGGACGTCAAGACCAACTCGGGCGTCTCGAACCTGCCGCAGGAAGACGTCTTCGTCAAAGTTTCGTTCCGGCTCCGCATCGGGGATCTGATCGACTCGACGATCATGCAGCTGCTCACCGTTTCCTTCTCCAAGGAACTGGTGTCGTCGCTGATCGGCGCTTCGGACCCGGCTCCGGCTCCGGCACCCGCGCCGTCTTCCGCTTCGGCGCCGGCGGCATCTCCGGCGCCCGCGCCGGCTCCGCAGCAGACGCCGCCGGCCGCGCAGCAGACACCGCCGGCTGCGCAGCAGCCTTACGGCTATTCGGCTGTGCCAACGCCGCCGCAGCCCGGGCCTTCCCATCCGCAGACGATCGGATCGGCGGGCGGCGTCGGCCGCAACGTCAACGTGCAGCCCGTCCAATTTTCGAGCTTCTCGGGGAGCGGCTTCCCGCAGGCGGACGAGACGAACTTAAGCCTGCTGCTGGACATTCCGCTGAAGGTGACGGTCGAGCTCGGCCGCACCCAGAAGCAGATCAAAGAAATCCTGGAACTGTCCCAAGGCTCCATCATCGAGCTGGACAAGCTGGCCGGCGAACCAGTCGACATTCTGGTCAACAACAAGCTGATCGCCAAGGGCGAGGTCGTCGTCATCGACGAAAATTTCGGCGTGCGGGTCACCGACATCGTCAGCCAATGGGATCGCGTCCAAAAAATTCAATAAATCCGCTGGGAGGAACCACACATGGCAAACCGGATTTTGATCGTAGACGACGCAGCGTTCATGCGAATGATGATTCGCGACATCCTGACCAAAAACGGCTATGAGGTCGTGGGAGAGGCCCAGGACGGCGCGCAGGCGATCGAAAAATACAAAGAGCTGCAGCCCGACCTGATCACGATGGACATCACGATGCCGGAGATGGACGGAATCGCCGCGCTGAAGGAAATCCGCAAGCTGGACTCGAACGCCAAGGTCATCATGTGTTCCGCCATGGGGCAGCAGGCCATGGTCATCGACGCCATTCAGGCGGGAGCCAAGGACTTCATCGTCAAGCCGTTCCAGGCGGATCGGGTCATCGAAGCGATCAAGAAGACGCTGGGCTGACGGCCGGGATCGCCCATGCCCGCGCTTTGGCTGAGTGACGATACGCTGGCCCCGGGTTCCGCCTGGAACGCCGGGGATTTGATCCGCATCCTGTTGGTCCTGGCTCTCATCGTGGGGCTCATTTTGCTTTTGCTCCGGTTCATCGGCAGGCGCAACCGCGGTTGGTGGATGAACCGGTCGCTCCGCTCGCTCGGCGGAATCGCGGTCGGAACGAACAAGTCGCTGCAGATTGTGGAGTGGAACGGCCGCATCTACGTGCTCGGCGTCGGCGAGAACGTGACGCTCCTGGAGGCGATCACCGATCCGGACGATGTGGAGGCGCTGCTGGCGGCGCACCGCACGGCCAACGAAGTTCCCGACGTATCGCTGGCCGGCTGGCTGAAGCGGCTTCAGAATCGCGGTCGGGCGGCTGACGATGCGCAGGTCGGCGGGAGCGGCAGCCAGGCGAAGAGCTTCGAAGAGACGCTGGAAGACCGCTTGCGGCAGATGTCGGAACGAAGGGAAAAGGTCGGACAGTTGTTCGACCGGAGCCGTTCCGAAGATCGGACGGATGAACCATGAGAAGAAAGCTATTGTACAGCTTCATCGTTTTGCAATCGCTCTGGCTTGCGTTCAGCGGCCCGGCGTTCGCCGATCCGGCGATCAGCGTCAGCCTGGGAGACGGGAAAGATCCGATCGGCGCTTCTTCGCTGTCGCTGCTTCTGCTGATCACGGTGCTCAGTCTCGCGCCGGCGATTCTCGTGCTGATGACCAGTTTCACGCGGATCGTCATCGTGCTCGGCTTCGTGAGAACGTCGCTCGGAACGCAGCAGATGCCGCCCAATCAGGTGCTGATCGGACTGGCGCTGTTCATGACGCTGTTCATCATGTCGCCGACGCTCGCGCAAGTGAACGATCAGGCTCTGCAGCCGTATTTGAAAGGGCAAATTTCGCAGACCGACGCGCTGGAGAAGGCGGCGGTGCCGATGAAGCAATTCATGTACAAGCAGACTCGCGAAAAAGATCTGCTGCTGTTCATGAATTATACGAAGACGCCCAAGCCCAAGACGTATGAGGACATTCCGATAACCGTCCTCGTGCCCGCCTATGCGATGAGCGAGCTCAAAACCGCGTTCCAGATGGGCTTTATGATCTTCGTGCCGTTTCTCATCATCGACATGGTCGTGGCCAGCACGCTCATGGCGATGGGGATGATGATGCTGCCGCCGGTCATGATCTCGCTGCCGTTCAAAATTTTGCTCTTCGTATTGGTGGACGGTTGGTACCTCGTCGTCAAGTCGCTGCTCACCAGCTTTCAGACGTAACTTCGGGCGCGCCCGACAGGGGAGGGAATTGAAGGTGAGTTCGGAATTTATTATCGGCTTGGCCGGCCAAGCCATGTTCACGGTGCTTGAGGTCAGCGCGCCGATGCTGGGCTTGGGCCTGATCGTCGGGCTGCTCGTGAGCATCTTCCAGGCGACGACGCAAATTCACGAGCAGACGCTGGCGTTCATTCCGAAGATCGTCGCCGTCTTCGTGGCCGTGCTGATCTTCGGACCGTGGATTCTGAACGTGCTGGTCGATTTTACGAGCCGGCTGCTCGGGAACCTGGCGAACTACATCGGTTAAAGCATGATCACCTTCGATCAAGTGATGCAGCTGTTCCCGGCCTTCCTGCTCGTCTTTTGCCGGATTACCGCCTTCATGGTCGCCGCTCCGGTGCTGTCGACGAGGATGGTTCCGAACATGTACAAGATCGGACTTGCGCTCTTCATCTCCTTCATCGTCTTTCTGAACGTGGGGATCAGCGACCGGGTGGCGGTAGACGGCGCCTTCCTGCTGGCTTTGCTGAAGGAGACGATCGCCGGCTTGCTCATCGGCTTCGTCGCTTCGCTGTTTTTCGCGGTCGCGCAAGTGGCCGGCGCATTCATGGACATGCAGATGGGGTTCGGCATCGCCAACGTCGTGGACCCGCTGACCGGCGTTTCGGTTCCGCTGATCGGCAATTTGAAGTATATGGTCATGGTGCTCGTGTTTCTGGCGATCAACGGCCACCATTATTTGATCGAGGCGATCATGAACAGCTATCGGTGGCTGCCGCTGGACAACCATTTTTTTCAAACGGTATACCATGGCAATCTAACGGAATTTCTGACGCGTTCGTTCGCGGATTCGTTCCTGCTTGCGCTGCAGGTTTCCGCTCCGATAGTCGTGGCGATGTTCCTGACCGATCTCGGGCTGGCCCTGCTCTCGCGGGCGGCTCCGCAGTTCCAGGTGTTCGTCGTCGGCATTCCGATCAAGCTGCTGCTCGGGCTGGCCGCGCTCGTCCTGCTGCTGCCCGGCTTCGGCTCGATCTTTCAGATGCTGTTCGACCGAATGTTCGACGCGTTGGACAAGCTGTTCGTCGTGCTCAAGGAGACGCCGTAAGGGAAGGATGCGGCGTCCCGTTGGCGGAAGGAGGCGGATGCGCAAAGTGGCTCGCTATCGTTTGGCGATGGACTTGCAGTTGTTCGCGGGCGAGAAGACGGAGCGGGCAACGCCGAAGAAGCGCAAGGAAGCCAGGGAAAAAGGGCAGGTGGCGCACAGCCAGGAGGTCGTCTCCGCGATCGCGCTCGTCGTCTGCATCAGCCTGTTCCTGCTGCTCGGATCGTTCTTCTGGAACCGGATCGTCGGCCTGTTCTCGGACACGCTGCTGCACCGGCTCAACATGGACGTCACCGAAGGCAACGTCATGGCGATGTTCAGCCGGTACGCGATGGAGATGCTGCTTGTGCTGGCGCCGATCTTCCTTGCCGCCATCGTGGTGGCGTTCGCGGCGAACTACTTCCAGTTCGGCTGGCTGTTCACGACCGAACCGCTCAAATTCAAGCTGCAGCCGCTCAACCCGATTAACGGATTCAAGCGAATGTTCAGCTCCAGGTCGCTCGTCGAATTGCTCAAGAGCATGTTGAAGCTGCTCGCGATCAGCCTCGTTCTGTACTTCGTCCTCTGGTCGGAGCGGGACCGGGTCATGGCGCTGGCCCAAGTGCCGGTCCAGGAAATCTTCAGCTTTACGGGGGATCTGACCGTTCGCGTGAGTCTGCTGGTCGGCGCCGTGCTTCTTGTGATGGCGGTCGGCGACTATTACTACCAGAAGCATTCGTACGAGAAAAGCTTGCGCATGAGCAAGCAGGACATCAAGGACGAATTCAAGAACACGGAAGGCGATCCGAAAGTCAAGGCGAGAATCCGGGAGCGCCAGCGGCGCATGGCGATCATGCGGATGATGCAGGAAGTGCCGAAGGCCGACGTCATCATCACGAACCCGACGCACTTCGCGGTCGCGCTGCAGTACGACGGCACCAAGATGGACGCGCCGCGCGTCGTCGCCAAAGGGCAAGATTATTTGGCGCTGCGGATTCGCGAGATCGCGCGGGCACACGACGTCGTCACGATGGAGAACAAGCCGCTCGCGCGCGCCCTGTACGAGCGGACCGAAATCGGGGACACGATTCCGGCCGACCTGTTCCAGGCCGTCGCGGAAGTGCTCGCTTACGTCTACCGCCTGAAGGGCCGCCGCAAAGCCTGACACACCGGATGACCGCCCGCGCGGAGACTGCCGCTTGACATCGCTCCCCGGTGGCGAAAACATCCGATCGAGATGAGGAGGGAATCTACGTGAAAGCTCGGGACATCAGCGTATTGGTCGGCATCATCGGCATCGTCCTGATGATGGTCCTGCCGATTCCCCATCAGCTGCTGGACGTGCTGCTCATCATCAACATTTCGGCGGCGCTGATGATCCTGCTCATTGCGATGAACACGACGGACGCGCTGAACTTTTCCATCTTCCCGACGCTGCTGCTGGTCACCACCTTGTTCCGGCTGTCGCTGAACATCTCCACGACCCGGCTGATTCTGTCCGAAGGTCACGCCGGCAAGGTCGTCGCCACGTTCGGGAATTTCGTCGCCGGCGGACAGCTGGCGATCGGCTTCGTCGTGTTCCTGATCCTGATTGTCGTGCAGTTCATCGTCATCACCCGGGGCGCCGAGCGCGTCTCGGAAGTGGCCGCGCGCTTTACGCTCGACGCGATGCCCGGCAAGCAGATGAGCATCGACGCCGACCTGAACGCCGGCCTCATCAACGAGCAGCAGGCCAAGGAGCGGCGGGAGAAGATCGAGAAGGAAGCCGACTTCTACGGGGCGATGGACGGCGCCAGCAAGTTCGTCAAAGGGGACGCCATCGCCAGCATCATTATCGTCGTGATCAACCTGATCGGCGGCTTCATCATCGGAATGCTGGTGCACGGCAAGTCGCTGCAGGAATCGCTCGACACGTATTCGATCCTGTCGATCGGCGACGGCCTGGTCAGCCAAATTCCGGCGCTGCTCATAAGCACCGCAACCGGCATCATCGTCACCCGCGCCGCATCCGAAGGGAACATGGTGCACGACATGTCGAGCCAGCTGTTCCGTTATCCGCGGCTGCTGTACATCGTGGCCGGGACGATCGCCCTCATGGGCCTGATGACTCCGATCGGCTTTTTCGCCACGATTCCGTACGCGCTGTTTCTCGCTTTTGCCGCCTACCGGCTGCAGCGCGCCCTCAATCGCAAGCAGAAGGAAGAAAACTTGCTCGTGGAAGAGAAGGAAATCGAGGAGGTCCGCAGTCCGGAGAGCGTCATCAGCCTGCTGCAGGTGGACCCGATCGAATTCGAGTTCGGCTACGGCCTCATTCCGCTTGCCGACACGCAGCAGGGCGGGGATTTACTCGATCGGATCATTATGATTCGCCGCCAATGCGCGCTCGAGATGGGCTTGATCGTGCCCGTCATCCGGATTCGCGACAACATTCAGTTAAAACCAAACGAATATATTATCAAAATTAAAGGAAATTTGGTAGCGCGCGGCGAACTACTGTTACATCACTACCTGGCCATGAGTCCCGGATTCGAGGACGAGTCGATCACCGGCATTGAGACGAGAGAACCGGCATTTGGGCTTCCGGCCCTATGGATCGACGAAGCGACGAAGGAACGGGCGGAGCTCGCCGGCTACACGGTCGTCGATCCGCCGTCCGTCGTCGCCACGCATCTGACGGAAGTCATCAAGAAGCACGCCCACGAGTTGCTCGGCCGCCAGGAGACGAAGGCGCTCATCGACAGCGTGAAGGAGAATCACGCCGCGCTCGTGGAGGAGCTCGTTCCCGCCACGGTGTCGATCGGCGACATTCAGAAAGTGCTGTGCAAGCTGCTGAAGGAGAAAATATCGATTCGCGATCTGGTGACGATCTTCGAGACGCTCGCCGATTACGGCAAGTACACGAAAGATCCCGACGTGCTCACCGAATACGTCCGCCAGGCGCTGTCGCGGCAAATTACGCAGCAATACGCCAATCCCAGCGAGCCGCTCAAGGTGATCACGATCAGCCCGAACGTGGAGAAGAAGATCGCCGAAGCCGTGCAGCAATCCGACCAGGGAAGCTACCTTGCGATGGACCCTTCCTCCTCGCAGCAGATTTATCAGAAGGTGACCGAGCAGGTGAACCGGGCGATCCAGCTGGGCCAGCAGCCGATCATCTTGACGTCGCCGACGATCCGCATGTACATGCGCCAGATGCTGGAGCGGACGATGCAGGACGTTCCGGTTATCTCCTACAGCGAACTGGAGCCGAACATTGAAGTGCAAAGCGTCGGGGTGGTGAGCGCATGAAGGTGAAACGATATGTCGTCCAGGACGTGCCGGAAGCGGTGCAGATGATTCGCAGCGAACTCGGGTCCGACGCCGTCATTCTGAACACGAAAGAAATCCGCATGGGCGGATTTCTTGGCATGTTCCGCAAGAAGCGCGTCGAGGTGATCGCAGCCGTCGACGAGTCGGCCGCCCGTTCGGTCCCGCGCGCGGCCAGGCCGGCCTGGCCGCGCGAGCAGGCGGCGGCCCTGACGGCGGAGCCGAAGCCGCCTGCCCCGCCCGAGCCGGAACCGGCGCCGGCCGCGGCGTGGATTCCGCCCGCGGCGGTGCGGGAGAAGTACGGGCGGGGCGGGGCCGAAGGCGTTCCGCCCTCTCCGCAGGCGGCGGAGGCGGCGCGGGAAATTCTCGCCGGCCTGACCGCGCAGGCGGCTTCCGAAGCGGCGCCCGGGCCGGCGAAGGGGGCCGCCGGCCGTCCGGCTCCGGCTCCGGCTTCGGCTTCGGCTTCGTCGGCCGTCTCCGCAGCTCCGCCGTCTTCCGCCGCCTTGTCCGCCGCAATGGAGCCGAGGACGGCTGCAACGGAAGCGGATGCGGCCGCGGCCGAGCGGACGGTTCGCGAGGACGAGACGGCCGCGCTGCTGAACGAGCTTCGCTCGATGAAAGAAATGATGCTGCGGATGAACCGGCAGCTGTCGTTCCGCCGCATTCCGCCGGCCGTCATGAATACGGCGAAGCGGCTGGCGGCGCAAGGCGTCGAGCCGGCTTACGTCGAGGAGTTCGCCGAATTGGTATGCGAGCGCCTCGGGAACCGGCCCGATCTGGACGAGGAGGAGACGGCGGCGACGGCGCGCGAGGTGCTGCGCGAATGGCTGCTTCCCTCCGCGGCGGCGGGCATCTCGCCGGAGACGCGGATCGTCAATTTCGTCGGTCCGACGGGCGTCGGCAAGACGACGACGATTGCGAAGCTGGCGGCGGACCAGGCGTTCGTCCACCGACGCTCGGTCGGCTTCATCACGGCCGATACATACCGAATCGCAGCCGTCGATCAGCTGCGAACATACGCAGACATATTGAACATTCCGCTGGAAGTCGTGTTCTCTCCGTCGGAGCTGAGCCGCGCTTACAAGAAGCTGGAGGACCGCGATCTGTTGCTCATGGACACGGCCGGGCGCAATTACCGGAACGAACTGTTCGTCTCCGAGGCGAACAGCCTGCTCACTCCGGGCCAGCAGGCCGAGAACGTGCTCGTGCTGAGCCTGACGCACAAGTACGCCGACATGAAGCAGGTCGCCGGGCAATTCGCCCAATACGGGGTCAAGCGGCTGCTTTTTACGAAGATGGACGAGACCGATTCGTTCGGCGCCATCGTCAACCTGGTCCGAGAGTTCGACTACCGCATCTCCTACGTGACGACCGGGCAGACGGTGCCTGACGACATCCGCGCCTTCGATCCGGAGGACGTGATCGACCGCTTGCTGGGGGGGATCGGGAGATGAATGACCAGGCGGAGGCGCTCCGGCATTTGGTGCTGTCCCGCGACCAGCTGGCCGCGAAGCCGACCCGGATCGTCACGGTGACGAGCGGCAAGGGAGGGGTCGGGAAGTCCAATCTGAGCCTGAATTTCGCCCTGGCGCTGCAAAACCGGGGCTACAGCGTTCTGCTGTTCGACGCCGACATCGGCATGGCGAACATCGACGTGCTGCTCGGCACGCCCGCCCGGTACAATCTGTTCCACCTGCTCAAGCGGGAGAAGACGATCTGGGAGATCATCCAGACGGGACCGGGGGGCTTGAAGTTCATCGCCGGCGGGTCGGGCTTCCAGGATTTGATTCGGCTCAGCGAGGCGGAACTCGAATATTTCGCCGACCAGATCGGCAAGCTGCACGGCCATGTCGACTTCCTGCTGTTCGACACGGGCGCCGGACTGTCCAAGGAGACGATGCGGTTCATCGTCGCCGCACAGGAGACGATCGTCGTCACGACGCCCGAGCCGACGGCGATCACGGACGCCTACGCCTTGATCAAGATGGTCAAAAGCATGGGCCATCACGTTGATTTCCGACTGATCGTCAACCGGGTCGGCGATGAACGTGAGGGCAACCAGACGGCGGACAACATCCGGCAAGTCGCCGGCAAGTACTTGGGTCTCGATTTGCCGCTGCTGGGCATCGTTCCCGAAGACGCCGCGGTGTCCAGGGCGGTCAAGCGCCAGACGGCGCTGGCGCTGGCGTACCCGACGAGCCGGGCTTACAGGGGCATCGAACGGATCGTCGCCCGCTTCCTCGCCGAGCCCAAGGAGGCCGAAGCGGAAGGCGTCAAATCGTTCCTTCAGCGCATGCGGCGCTTGTGGAGCTAGCAACGCCGCCGGGCAATTCGGCTGCGCCCGAACGCAACGCCTGAATTCAAGCATCTCAGAACGGTAAAGGGGGGGCCCGCATGGCGAAATACAAGGTGTTGGTGGTCGACGATTCCCCTTTTATGCGCAAGGTGTTCGGCGATTTTATCGCTTCCGATCCCGATTTTGCGGTGGTGGGCACCGCCGGCAACGGCCGCGAAGCGATCGAGCGCGCGCTGGAGCTTCAGCCCGACGTCATCACGATGGACCTGGAAATGCCGGTCATGAACGGTCTCGAAGCGCTGCAACAATTGATGGCGGCGCGCCCGACGCCGACGATCATGATCTCGGCGGTGACGGACAACGGCACAAGGGATACGATCCGCGCACTGCAATACGGGGCGCTCGACTTCATCCGCAAGCCGGGCGGGTCGGTCAAGCTGGACATCGGCAACGTCGGCGAGCAGCTGAAGGAGAAGCTTCGCATGGTGGCGGAGTTGGCGGCTTCCGGCGGCTTCCGGCCGCTCCCGGCGATCGAGGAGCCGCCGCTTGTGCCCGCGCCGGAACCGGCGCCGGATACGGGTCAGGCACCGGCCGCCGGGCCGCCGGAAGCGGGACAGGCTCCGGCCGCCGCGCCGCCGGAGCCGGCAATCGGGCCGGAGCCGGGCACGGGCGGCTCCCGGGAGGCGCCCGCGCCGGCGTCTGGCCCGGCGCGAAGGCAGCCGCCGCAGCCGCCGCTGCCGCCGTCCCGCCGGGAGAAGCCGGCGGGACGCGCCAAGCCGGCGGGCGCGCCCGCCCCCGGCGCTTCGGGCCGACCGGCCCCGAAGCCTCTTCCCGGCCCGGCCGGCCAGGCCGCCGGGCCGCATGGCGCCGCGGTCGCGCCTGCGGACGCGTCCGCAACGCCCGTGCGGCGCGCCGCGGCAGCGCCGGCGCCGGAGGCAGCCGGCCGCGCGAAGCGGCCGCCGGCCGAGCCGGCGCCGGCGGCGGCGAAGCCCGGCGACGCGCCGCCGGGAAGCACGGCGTTCGACCGCCTGGTGGCGATCGGCACCTCGACCGGAGGGCCGCGCGCGCTGCATGAAGTGCTGACCGGCATTCCGGCCGATTTTCCCGCTCCGATTCTGATCGTGCAGCACATGCCGCCGAAGTTTACGAACTCGCTGGCGCAGCGGCTCGATTCGTTCGCGCAAATCCGCGTGTGCGAGGCGAGAGATGGAGAATTGATCCGCGCCGGCACCGCCTATATCGCGCCGGGAGGCCGGCACATGACGCTGGCGAAGGCGTCGGCGACCGAGTACAAGATCGCGCTGACGGACGAGGAGCCGCGAAGCGGCCATCGGCCTTCCGTCGATCGGCTGTTCGAATCGCTGATCGGCCATACGGAATTGAAGCGCTACGCCGTTCTCATGACCGGGATGGGCAGCGACGGAGCGAAGGGGATGAGAGCGCTGCTCGACGACGGGGCGGAGATGACGATCGCGGAAGCGGAGGACAGCTGCATCGTCTACGGAATGCCCCGCTCGGCCGTGGAGCTGGGGGCGGCGAAGCAAGTCGTCCCGCTGCAGCGGATCGCCCGGGCTCTCGTCCATGAGGTAAGCGGCCGATAGCAGACAGAACCGAGGCAAGACAGCCCAACAGGAGGTGTCCGTACCGTGGAAATGAATCAGTACTTATCCATCTTTATCGACGAAGCGAACGAACATCTGCAAGCGCTGAATGAAAATATGCTGAAGCTGGAGCAAGCGCCCGACGACCTCGGCATCGTCCAGGTCATTTTCCGTTCGGCCCACACGCTCAAAGGGATGTCCGCGACGATGGGGTTCGAGGACCTCGCCTCGCTGACGCACGACATGGAGAACGTGCTCGATCTTGTGCGCAACGGCAAGCTGACGATGAGCAGCCCCATCTTCGACACGCTGTTCAAATGTCTGGACGCCCTGGAGGGCATGGTGCAGGACGTCGTCGGCGGCGGTACGGGCAAGGGCGACGTCGGCGAGCTCGTCGCGCAGCTTCAGGCGATCGTGCGCGGCGACTTCGGCGCCTCCGGTTCCTCCGGCGCGGCGGCACCCGCGGCCGCCGCGGAGGAAGGGCCGCTCGTCGCGACCGAGCTGCTGCTCGACCAGTTCCAGCTGTCGGTGCTGGAGCAGTCGATCGACAGCGGCATGAAGGTGTACCACGTGCAGGTGGCCGTCCGCGACGACTGCGTGCTGAAGGCCGTGCGGGCGTACATGGTGTTCGATCTGCTCGACAAAAACGGCGAGATCGTCAAATCCCACCCTTCCGTGCAAGACATCGAGCAGGACAAGTTCGACAAAATTTTTTCCGTCTACTATATCACGCAACTGTCGTTGGAAGATTTGCAGGCGATGATTCTGAAGGTGTCGGAGATCGAATCGGTGACGATCTTGCCGGTTGACCGCTCCTCGCTTGCGGAACTGGACCAATCGAAGGAAGCGGCGGGCTCCGTCAGCTACGCGGCCGTGCGGGAGACGGCGGCGGCCGCCGCGGCTCCGTCGGCTTCGGCGGCTCCGTCCGCGCCGTCCGCCCCGCAGCCCGCTTCCGGCGCGCCTCAGCCGCCGGCGTCCGCGGCGCCGCGCAGCGCTCCCGCCGGCGGCGGAAGCCGGACGATCCGCGTCGACATCGAGCGGCTCGACTCGCTGATGAACCTGTTCAGCGAACTGCTCATCGACCGCGTGCGGCTCGAGCAGCTCGCCTCGGAAATCCGCCGCAGCGAGCTGACCGAGACGGTGGAACATATGGCGCGGGTGAGCAGCGATTTGCAGAACATCGTGCTCAAGCTGCGGATGGTGCCGGTGGAGAGCGTGTTCAACCGGTTCCCGCGGATGGTGCGCGATTTGGCCAAGTCGCTGGACAAGAAGCTCGAGCTGGTCATCACCGGCGCGGAGACGGAGCTGGACCGGACGGTCATCGACGAGATCGGCGATCCGCTCGTGCACCTCATCCGCAACTCCGTCGACCACGGCATCGAGGCGCCGGCCGCGCGGCTGGCGGCGGGCAAGCCGGAGACGGGAACCGTTCACCTGCGCGCCTACCATAGCGGCAACCACGTGTTCATCGAAATCGAGGACGACGGCCAGGGCATCAACGGCCCGAAGGTGACGGATATCGCGATCAAGCGCGGCGTCATTACGCCGGAAGAAGCGAAGAAGCTCACCCAGGACCAGATCAACATGCTGATCTTCGCGCCGGGCTTTTCCACCGCCGACAAAATTTCCGACATCTCCGGCCGCGGCGTCGGGCTCGACGTCGTCAAGTCGAAGATCGAAGCGCTCGGCGGGAGTGTGGAAGTGACGTCCAACTTCGGCAGAGGCTCGAAGTTTTCGATCCAGCTTCCGCTGACGCTGTCCATCATCTCCGCGATGCTCGTCAAGCTCGGCTCGGAGAAATACGCGATTCCGCTGTCCTCGATCGTCGAGACGGCGATCGTCCGCCGCGAAGACATTCGCGAAGTGCACGGCAGCCGGGTGATCGGCTTCCGCAACTCGATCATTCCGGTGGTGTCGCTGGCGCACGTGCTCGATTGCCCCGATTACCGGGACGACGACGAGCAGGAGACGGAGATGATCGTCATTCGCAAGGGGGACAAGCTCGCGGCCGTCCTCGTGGAAGAGTTCATCTCGCAGAGCGAGATCGTGCTCAAGACGCTCGGCAAATATATGGCGGGCCAGCGGCTCGTGTCGGGAGCAACCATTCTCGGCGACGGGCAAGTGGCGCTGATCGTCGATCCGAACGCGCTGATCAAGTAATCTAATCCGGATACGAGGAGGATTCCCATGGCAGAGGAACTGAAGGTCATCGTCTTTACGTTGGGGCAAGAAGAGTACGGCATCGAGGTGGACAAAGTCCGCACGATCGAGCGAATGATGCCGATCACGCGCGTTCCGAAGACGCCCGCCTTCGTCAAGGGAGTCATCAATTTGCGCGGGGTCGTCATTCCGGTCATCGACCTGCGGGGGCGGTTCGGCTTGCCGGAGACGGAACCGACCGAGAACTCGCGGATCATCATCGTCGCCGCCGAAGATCTGGAGGTCGGCTTCATTGTCGATTCCGCCAACGACGTCGTCGACATCATGAGCGACGCGATCGACGTGCCGCCGGAAGTCGTGGGCGGCATCAAGGCGAAATATTTGAGCGGCGTGGCCAAATTCGGGGACGACCGGCTGCTCATTCTGATGAACTTGTCGGAAGTGCTGAACCGCTCCGAGATCATTCAGCTCGAGCAACTTGGGGAATAGGCCGTGGAATTGTTCGAACGCGATCTCGAATTCAAGATGGACGTTCTGCGGGAAGTCGGCAACATCGGCGCGGGCCACGCCGCCACCGCGCTGTCCCGGCTGCTGGACAAGCCGATCGACATGGCGGTGCCGACGGTCAGCTTCGTTCCGTTTGAATTGATCGCCGACCGGGTCGGGGGCTCGGAAGAAGTCGTCGTCGCCGTCTTCCTGCGGGTGGACGGCGACGCTCCCGGCAACATGTTCTTTCTGATGAGCCGGGACCAGGCGCGCCGGCTGCTGGAGGGACTGGCCGGCATCGAGCCGGCGGAAAGCGACGCCTACTCGGAGCTGGAACTGTCCGCGCTGTGCGAGATCGGCAACATTCTCGCCGGCTCGTATTTATCCTCGCTGGCCGATCTGACCCGGCTTTCGCTCACGCCGTCCGTGCCTTCCGTCGCCGTCGACATGGCGGGAGCGATCTTAAGCCACGGCTTGCTGCAGTTCGGCACGATGGGGGACGACGCCTTGCTCATCGATACGACGTTTTTGCAGGGACGGCAGGAGGCGAAGGGGCATTTCTTTTTCATCCCCGATCCGGAATCGTTCGAGAAGCTGTTCGTTTCCTTGGGAGTGCCGCTTGAATGACGGACGCGACGATCGTTAAAGTCGGCATGGCCGATCTGAACGTCGCCACGGGCGGCGCCGTGCTCCGAACGACGGGGCTCGGGTCCTGCGTCGGACTGACGCTGCACGACCCGCTGCGGCAAGCGGCCGGCATGGTTCACATCATGCTGCCTTCCTCGGACATCGCCCTGGAAGGGGCGATCAACCCCGCCAAGTACGCGGACACGGCGGTGCCCGAACTGTTGGAGCGGGTGCTGCGGCTGGGGGCGGATCGGCGCCGGCTGGTGGCCAAGCTGGCCGGGGGAGCCCAGATGTTCACCTTCGCCGGGGCGAGCGACAGCTTGCGAATCGGTCCGCGCAACGCCGAATCCGTCAAGCGCGAACTGCAGCGGCTGAACATCCCGCTGATCGCCGAAGATACGGGCGGCCATCACGGCCGAACGATCGAGCTCGACAGCGCGAGCGGCGTGCTTACGATCCGCAGCGTGCAGTATGGAGTAAAGGAGATTTGAGATGATCGGTTCCTGGCGTTTCACGGTCGGTTTCGGCGTTTTCGGCGCCGTGCTGACCTTCCTCTTCTCGGTTTCCCACAACAAGCTCGGCACGACGCTGCTGCGCAGCTTCTACGCGCTGCTCGCCTTCGCGGCGCTGGCCCTGATCGTGCGCTTCGTGCTCGGCGTGCTGCTGCGGCCGTCGCTCGCGCCGACCGCTTCTCCCCCGCCCGCGGAGGAGAAGGGGACGATCCTGGACATGGTGACGCCGAACGACGAGGAGCTTGAAGAACGAATCAAGGAGCAATGGACGGACGGCAAGGCCGGCCAGGTGGCCGGATTCCAGCCGCTGAATCCCGCCAAATTGGTCTCGCTGGATCATCCCAAGACCGAAGAGGTGGTGCGGGCGGTTCGCCGAATGACCAACGAATAAGGAAGGTGAAGCAAAGATGATCGATCATCGTTCCAAGACCTCCCATCAGCAATATTGGAAACGTTGGAAGGAAGAAGGGGATCTGGACGCGCGAAAACAGCTGATCGAGCATTATTTGCCGTTGGTGGACTTTGTGTCGAGCCGCATGGCCGTCGGATTGCCCAAAAATGTCACGAAGGAAGATTTGGCGAGCAGCGGGGCGATGGGGCTGATCGACGCGATCGAGAAGTTCGATTACCGCCGCGGCTTGCAGTTCGAAACGTACGCTTCCTGGCGCATCCGCGGTTCGATTATCGACGGGCTTCGGCAAGGAGATTGGGTTCCGAGGTCCGTTCGCGACAAGGCGAAAAAAATGGAGGACGCTTACGCCGTGCTGGAGCAGCGCAACCTTCGCTCGGTTACCGACGAGGAAGTAAGCGACTATTTGAACATATCGGTCAAGGAATTTCAACAGATGCTTCAGGAAGTGGCGGTGGCGACCGTCTGCTCGCTGGAAGACCCCATCCGCGAGGAAGAATCGGAAACCCGCCTGTCGCTGCTCGTGGACGACAAGGCGGTCAACCCGGAATCCACGGTCCACGACACGTATCTGAAAGAAGCGCTCGCGCGCGGAATCGAGCGGCTGACGCCCAAGGAGAGAACGGTCGTTTCGCTTTTTTACTACGAGGATCTGTCGTTAAGTGAAATTGCCGAAGTGATGTCGCTGTCGCCGTCCCGCATCTCTCAACTGCACTCCAAAGCTATCCTTCGGCTCCGCGCGGCACTGAGTAAGCAAAAAGACCAGTTGTTACAAAAGTGACCCGACGGGAGGTGCCAAGGATGGCAAGCGAGTCCAGGCTCGACTGGAATGAAAAGATTCAAGTGACGTTCTCGGAAGACAAGATGCAGGCTTTCGTCAGCTTCCGGCGCGCGGAGGGAGATTGGCGGCTGACCGTGCCGGAACTGGAACAGATTCTAAGCGCGGCCGGCGTCAAGTTCGGCCTTCAGGAAGAGACGCTTCGCAAGCTGTGCGAGCGGCCTCAAGACTATTATTTGGCGCAAACCGTGGTGGCTGTCGGCATGCCTCCGACGAACGGCCGCGACGGCTATATCGACGTTCTGTACGATTCGGATAGCTCAAGCCGCAGACCGTCCGAGCGGGAGGACGGCAGCGTCGACTACCGCGAAATCATTCAGCTCGCCAACGTCAAGGCGGGCCAATTGATCGCAAGCCGCATTCCGCCGGAGAAAGGAATCGACGGCATGGACGTGACGGGCGGCATTATCAAGGCGCGGGATGGCAAGGAAGCTCATTTCAAAGTCGGCAAAAACGTCGTCGTCAACGCCGAGAACACGGGTTTGTACGCCGCGATCGACGGTCTCGTCACGCGAACGGACAAGGACAAGCTGAACGTGTTCCCCGTCTACGAGGTCAACGGCGACGTCGATTATAATGTAGGCAACATCGACTTCGTCGGCACCGTCGTCATCCGGGGGAACGTCCTGACGGGGTTCAAAGTGCGGGCTTCCGGCGACATTCGCGTCACGGGCGGCATTGAAGGCGCCGAGGTGGAATCCGACGGGTCGATCGAAATATACGGCGGCATTATCGGCAGCAACAAAGGACTGGTCCGGGCGGGAGGCAACGTCAAATGCTCCTTCATTCAGGAGGGCAACGTGCAGGCGGGCGAAGACGTCATCGTCAACCAGAGCATCATGCATTCGAACGTTCGGGCCGCCCGCAACATCATATGCAACGGCTCGAAGGGGCTTATTGTCGGGGGGCTGTTGCAAGCCGGCGAACGGGTCGTCGCGCGGATGATCGGCAATGCGATGTCGACGGCCACGGCGATCGAAGTCGGGGTCAGGCCGGAGCTGCGGCAGGAGCTGAACGAGCTGCGCGCCCAAATCCGCGCGCTCTCGGAGAGCCTGGACAAGACGGAGAAGGCGCTGGCGATGCTGAACCAGCTGGCGGCCAGCGGCCAGCTCTCGCCGGACAAGCTTGCGATGCGCATCAAGCTGACGGCGACGCGCCGGCAGACGGCGGAAGACTTGCAAACGGCCAAGGAGAAGATGCTCGAAATCGAAAAGTCGCTGGAGGATACGGAGAGTTCCCGGGTGGACGTCGTGAACACCATCTTCGGAGGGACGAAAATCGTCATCGGCCGCTATACGCGGTTCATCAAGGACAGCGTGCAGCGGGTGTCGTTCCGGCTTGCGGACGGGGAAGTCGTTCTCGTTCCGTACGTCTAAATCCGCGCGGGGCTAGGGGGCATCGGGAATGAGCTACAAGCCGATCGATTTGCAGACGTCGCTGCCGCGAACGGTGGAGTTGTCGCCGCTGCAGCAGCAACAGCAGATGCGGACCGCGCTGGAGCAGGAAGCGCTCGCCCAGCAGGCGGTGAAGCAGGCGGAGCAGCGGGCACGCAGCAACGCCAAGTTGGAGGAAGCGGGCGGCCGAACGATTTCCGACCGGGAGCCGCGGGAACGGCGCCAGGAGCCGAAGCCGTTCAAGGGGCGGCGGGAGCGGGAAGCGGATGGCGAAGCCGGGGAGAAGCCGGCCCATCCGTACAAAGGGAAGCATCTGGACATTACGTTGTAGGGCCCAAGGAAAGGTGGCGTGCGAGATGGAGCCTTGGGTGGCCATCGTGCTCACGGGAGCGGCGATCGCCGGCTACGGCTGGCTGTTGCCCGCAGGTAACGGGAAAACGCCGGCGGCGGGTCCGTCTCTGAACGAGGAGACGTATGACCGGCTGCTGGAAGATTTGGAGACGGAAAACCGGGAACTGGTCGACGCCGTCGTCAAATTCAAGCAGGAGCAGGACGAGACGGTGGAACGGCTCGGCCGCCGCATCCGCGAGCTGGAGCAGCAGATGGCGGAATGGAAGGCGGGCGAGCGGGCGCCGGCAGCGTCGGCAAGCGGCAGCGGGCCGGCGGCCGTAGGCGCTGCAGCGCCCGGCGTTGCGCCGGCGGCGGCGGAGGCGGCGGCAGCTCCGCCCGCGGCGGATGCAAAGGCCGCCATGGCGAATGCGAAAGCTGCCGCAGCGGATGCGGAGGCCGCCATGGCGAATGTGAAAGCCGCCGCAGCGGATTCGGAGGCCGCCATGGCGAATGCGGAAGCCGCCGCAGCGGCGGAAGCGGCGCCTGCCGCTGTGGCTTCCCCGCCGCCGGACGAGCAGCCCCGCGCAGGCGGCCCAAAGGAGCAGCCCGCCGCCGAAACGTCGATTCGCCGCCGCTATGCCGAATTGGTCTCGCTGTACGAGCGCGGCCGCTCGATCGAGCAGATCGCCAAGGCGCTGGCGATGAACAAGGGCGAAGTTCAACTGATCTTGCAACTGGCGAAGCGGGAGGTCGGACAGCGTGCGTAAACGAAGAGGCTGGCTGATCGGCCTCGGGCTGGGGCTGATGCTTGGGGCAGGCATGCTGCAATTGATGAATGCGGCCCGGTCGATGTCCGAATCCGGTCCGTTGGCAACCGCGTCGATCAGCCAGGAGCAGCTTGAGCAGGAGGCGGCGGACCGCGGGTTCAGGCTCGTGGGCAACGACGAGGAGACGTACACGAAGGAGCAGCTCGACGCCGCGGTGGCCGCGGCCAAGCAGGAGGCGGAGAAGGCCGCGGCAAGCGCCGACCGGCCATCCGGAGGCGGCGCCGCAAGCGAGCCGGTGAAGGAATACGACCTGTACGTTCGCCCCAACGCTTCGTTGCAGGAGGTGGCGAACGCGCTGGAGGCGATGGGGCTGATCGACGACAAGGCGGCGTTTATCCGGCTGGCCAAGCCGTACAGCGGCAAGCTGCGGGTCGGTCTGTGCCGGTTTGCAGGCAAGCCGACGCCCGAGGATATCGTAGCGGAGTTGACCCGCGCCAAAAATTAAAGGGCGGGCTTTCTTTTTTTGCCGCCGCGGCTAAATCCGGCACACTTCCTTCGGACAGCCGGGGCAAGTCGGGCAATGGCAGATCGACCGGAGCGCGTCCGGGCGAAGGATGACGATCCGTCCGCCGCGGACGTCGATGACGCCTTCGTCCTTCAGGCCGTTCAGCATCCGGTTCACGCTCTCGCGGGTCGTGCCGATGAAATCGGCCAGTTCCGCATGGGTAAGCTTGAGGGCGATGCGAATGCCGTCCGGGCAGGCGTCGCCGTACGTGTTGGCCAGCCGGATCAGCGTGGAGGCGAGCGCGCCCGGCTTGCCGAACAGCAGCAAATCCCGGAACTTGGATGCCGTCAACCGCTGCATCAGCGCCATCCAGTTCATGAAGCGTACGGCGAAATCGCCGTGCCGATAAAGCAAAATTTCCAAGTCCCTCCATTCAATGACGCCCAGCTCCGCCGGTTCGATCACCTCGGCGCTGAAGCTGTGCGCCGCGCCCGTTCCGTCCCCCGGCTCGCAGATGAAGTCGCCGGCCTGCACAATCGACAGAATGAACGTTTTGCCGTCTTCCGTCGACTTGCGCAGCTTCACTTTGCCCGAGTGGAGATAATACAGCTTGCCGGCGGGCTCTCCTTCCCAGAACAGGAAGCTTCCCTTGTCCGCGCGCTTCGTGTGCATCAGCCCGCGAAGTTTGGCGAACTGGTCTTCGGTAAGAAAGCGGCCGATCCCGAGCGGATTGACCGTCCGTTCCGCTTCTCCGCTCTTGTGCTTCAACGCTTCCAATGCCATGGCCATCGGCTTCAGCTCCTTTTCCTGTTGTTCCCATTGTAGCGGCAATCGGACGCGGCTCGGATCGGGGAACGGCCGGAATTTGCAAGGGAAGTTTCCTCCAACTTTCGACGCGAAATCCCGCATGGGCCGTCCGGATCGGGACTTTCCCGCCCCCCATTCTCAGAGAATTCCCCGACTGACTTCCGGCATCGAACCCGTTACACTGGAAGGGAAAAAAGGATGCTGGAAGAAGGAATGGCGCATGCCGGAGCGGGAAACGAAGCTTCTGACGGAGATGGGCCGGCTTCTGGAGGAACTGGGCAGCGACTTCTGCGCGCTCGGCCTGTTGGACCCGGACACCCGGATTCTTGCCTGGAGATGGGCGGCGGGCAATATCAGCGATCAATACTTGGCCATTCATGACAAACCCGGCCGGGGGTTTCACCGGTCGGTCGTCAAAATCGGACGCGCCATGTCCTTGCATGTATCCGAACTGATCAGTTCGCGCCAGCTGCATGACTATCCGATCCTGCTGGCCGAGAAGCTGCGGTCGGCCTACGCGGTTCCGCTGTGGAACGGCCGGGAGGTTGCCGGCGTTCTGCTGGTCGGAGACCGGGTCCGGCGCATTTACCGGCCGGAGGACCGAAGCCGCGCCGTCCGGGCCGGCGAGCGCATCGCCGGAATGGTCGGGCTTGCGGCTGCGGACTCCTGATTCCGTTCTGGTTTGACGGAGCCATAAAGTACGGATTCAAGCTAGCTCGAGGAGAGGAGGATGCCAAGTGGTGCGAATTATGGTCGTCGACGACCATGCCGTCGTGCGGTCCGGCTTGATCCTGCTGCTGGACGGCAAAAACGGCATGACCGTCGTGGGCGAAGCCGCGGACGGGGACGAGGCGCTGGCCCAGGCGGAGAAGCTGCGTCCGGACGTCGTGCTGATGGATTTGAGCATGCCGCACGGCAAGGGCGGACTGGCCGCCACCGCGGAGCTTAAGAAGCGGTTGCCGAACACTTCGGTCCTGGTGCTGACGATGCACGACGACGAGGAATATTTGTTCCGGGCGATTCAGGCCGGAGCGTCGGGCTACATTCTCAAGAGCGCGCCGCACGAAGAGCTGCTGACCGCCATCCGGCACGTGGCCGCCGGCGACGCCTACCTGTATCCGACCGCGACGAAGCGGCTGATGAGCGATTACCTGGACAAGCTGAAGCGCGGCGAGCACGTCGGCTCCTTCGAATCGTTGACCGATCGGGAGAAGGAGATTTTGACCAAGGTCGCCCAAGGCTATTCCAACAAGGAAATCGCGGAACAGCTCGTCATCAGCGTCAAAACGGTGGAAACCCACAAGGCCAACCTGATGGAGAAGCTGGAATTGAAAACGCGGCCGGATCTGGTCAAATACGCTTTGAAGAAAGGGTTGCTGAACTTTGAGTGAACGGAGCGGGAAGAAGGGCGCCGGTTCCGTATCCCGTGCGGATGGTTGCCGATGGGAGATCGACGATCCGGGCCTATTGGCCGAACTGCAGCGGTCGTTGAAGCAGCTCGCGGACATCAAGTTCGCTCTCGACGAAGCCTCGATCGTCGCGGTGACGGACCGCAAAGGCACGATTCAGTATGTCAACGACAAGTTCTGCGAAATTTCCGGCTATTCCAAAGAAGAATTGATCGGCAAGGACCATCGGCTGGTCAATTCGGGCTACCATGACAAAGCGTTCATGCGCCAGTTGTGGCGGACGATATCGTCCGGGAAAGTATGGCACGGCGAAATCCGGAACCGGGCCAAGAACGGCCGGTATTATTGGGTCGACACCACCATCGTTCCGTTTGTGGACGAAGAAGGCCGGCCCTACCAGTATTTGGCCATCCGTCACGAAGTCACGCAGCTGAAGGAAACCGAAGAGCAGCTTCAGTCGATGATGTCCCAGCTCATGCACGTGCAGGAAGAGGAGCGCAAGCGCTTCTCCCGCGATTTGCACGACGGAATCGGCCAAAGCCTGTTTTCGCTCAAAATTTCGATCGACCGGATGGCGTCCGAAGGCGCCGATGCCGCCGCGCTCGAGCGGCTCGGGCAGGATGTGGCCCGGCTGATGGAGGAGGTGCGCGGGCTGGCCTGGGAATTGCGCCCTTCCGTGCTGGACGACCTGGGCATCGTGCCGGCGCTGCGAACGTACATCGACAATTACGAGCGCCACTACGGGATCCGGGTCCGCTTCGAGCACAACCTGCGCCGCCGGCCGAACCTGACGGCGGAGACCGCGATATTCCGCGTCATCCAGGAAGCCCTGACGAATATCGGCAAATATGCCGGCGTATCCACCGCTTCCGTCGCGCTTCGGGATCGGGGAGACCGGCTGGAAGCGGTCATCGAGGACAAGGGGGCCGGCTTCCTCCGTTCCAAATCGGGCCGCGGCGTCGGTCTGTTCAGCATGGAGGAGCGCGCCCGGGCCGCCCGGGGGCAACTGGAGATCAAGTCCGCGCCCGGCCAGGGCACCGTCGTCACGCTTCGGCTGCCCGCCGAGCCGCAGGATGCCGCGCAGCCTCCCGCGCCAACCGGGGCTTAGGTAGACGTTTCCCGACCGATCGGAAGATCAAGCCGTCCGGCCGCCCGCCGGGCGGCTCTTCGCATTTGATGACAGTTCGGTGTCAACTGCCGCAAATGTGAGTTCCGTCACAGTATCGGCAGCGGCGGCGCTCTATGATAGACACAAATCCGAAATCCAAGGAGGATCACCGACATGAACAAGCGGATGTGGACGGGGGCGCTGCTGCTGGCGGCGGCGCTGGTTGCGACCGGCTGCGGCGGAAGCAAGGACGGCGGCGATTCGGCACCGGAGAACGGCCAATCGCCGGCGGCGGGCGGGGCGGATCGAACGATCACCGTCAACGCCAAAAACTTCGAATTCGACCAGAAGGAAATCCGGGTGAAACAAGGGGAAACGATCACGCTGACGCTGAACAGCACCCAGGGGAACCACGGATTGAAGATTGACGGATACGGCGAGGAGGTCAAAAACGGCGGTTCCGTCACCTTCACCGCCGACAAGGCCGGCGAATTCAAATTTTATTGCTCGGTCATGTGCGGAGCGGGGCACGCCGACATGACCGGGAAGCTGATCGTGGAGTAAGAGGACTGCGCCGGCTTCGAACTTTCGCCCACTGGCGGCTTCCCTGTCCTTAAGGAACGGGAAGTCGTTTTCAGCGGACATACATGTGAATTAATTCACAAAATTTTCACCGTTCTTTTCCGCATCGTGTGACGAACTTCACATTCGGGCAACGGCTCGCCCCCCATAATGGGGCTGTAAGGAAAAAACCATGTGAATGCCGAAGGGAGATGGCCATCATGCTGCTCAGATGGTTCCGGGAAAACGTATGGGCGGCCGCCGCCGTAACGTTGATCCGGCTTTATGCCGGATGGCAGTGGATGCACCACGGTTGGGAAAAATTGACGGGCGGGTTCGACGCAAGCGGCTTCCTCCAAAACGCGGCCGCCCATCCGGTCGCCGACAAGGCCACCCAGGCGGTGCTGTTCCCGAACTACACGCATTTCATCCAGCATTTCGCGCTTCCGAACGTGAAACTGATCAATTTCCTCGTTCCGCTCGGCGAGTTTCTGATCGGCCTCGGCCTGATCGTCGGCGGCCTGACGCTGACGGCCGCGTTCTTCGGCATGCTGCTGAACTTCCTGTTCCTGTTCGCCGGCACCGTAAGCACGAATCCGTGGCTGCTCCTGCTCGGCTTCATCGTCTTTACCGCCGGCGCGATCGCCGGACGCTTCGGACTGGACGGATACGTGATGCCGATGCTGTATAGAGCTTGGGGCCGGCTTGTCCGCCGCAAGGACGGCAAGGCCGGCGGCGCGGGCGGCACCGCGGGCGGCACGAAGGCCGCCGCCCACTGACCGCGCTGCGGGAGAGGATCACGCCGCAAGCGAACGCCGGAGCCGCGGTAGCCGTCAGAAAGCCGCCGCGGCCGATTCCGGAACCGAAACCATCAATCCGATCAGGTGACAGGAGGTTGTCGACATGTCCCCCAAAGATGAACCGCCGCTCAAAGGCGCGTTCGTTTCGGTCCTGCTGCTGGGCGCGTTCATCACCGCCTGCTGGCTCGGCGTGTTCGCCCTGTATTTGGCCCGAAACTGACAACGCAAAGGAGCGTGCATACGATGCATCTTCATCGTCTGGAGAAAATATGGCTTTCCGGCGGCGTAGCCATGCTGGCCGTCTTTCTGATCGTACTCGGCACGATGGCGTTCGGCATGGGGATGGGGACGCCGAGCGGGCACCGCCATACGGTCGATCCGGCCCAGGTTGCGAAGACGCCCCCGTTCGACCAGCCGGGCATCCGGCCGGCCGGGGATCGCCATTACGAGGCGGTGCTCGTCGCTTATGCGTTCGGATACGATCCGCAGCAGCTCGAAGTGCCGGCCGGCGCCACCGTCGATTTCACCGTGACGAGCACCGACGTCGTGCACGGATTCGAAATCGTCGGCACCAACGTCAACATGATGATCGAGCCCGGCGAGGTGAGCCACGTCCGCCACAAGTTCGACAAGCCCGGCACGTACTTGATTTTGTGCAACGAATACTGCGGCATCGGCCATGAGTACATGATGACGACTTTGGTCGTCAAGTAGGAGGTTTCGATCGATGCAAACCGCGTTGGACCGAAGCGGCGGCAAGCTCGTTCTTGCGCATGTGCTGTTCGCATTCGCCGCCCTGCTGATCGGCGGCATCGCCGGCATGCTGCAGGGGATGGTGCGCGGCGGAATCGTCACGCTGCCGGCGAACATCGGATATTACGAGCTGCTCACGGCGCACGGCGTGCTGATGGCGCTCGTTTTCACCACGTATTTTATCATCGGCTTTCTGTACTCCGGCGTGTCCCGCACGCTGGGCGGGCAACTGCGGCCGGCGGCGCGCAGGCTGGGCTGGACCGGCTGGCTGGTCATGTCGGTCGGCACGGTCATCGGCGTTGTCGTCATTTTGCTGGGCAAGGCGAGCGTGCTCTATACGTTCTACGCGCCGATGAAGGCGTCTCCCTGGTTTTACATCGCGCTTGCGCTCGTCGTGGTCGGCAGCTGGCTGAGCGGTTTCGGCATTTTCCATCAGTACCGAAGCTGGAGGAAGGCGAACGCCGGCCAAATCTCGCCGCTGTTCGCGTTCATGTCGGTGGCGACGATGCTGCTGTGGCAAGTGGCGACGATCGGCGTCGCCGTCGAAGTGGTCGTTCAGCTCATTCCGTGGTCGTTCGGCTGGACCGATACCGTCAACGTCGTGCTGAGCCGGACGCTGTTCTGGTATTTCGGCCACCCGCTCGTCTATTTCTGGCTGCTGCCGGCGTATATGTGCTGGTACGTCGTCATTCCGAAAATCATCGGGGGCCGCATGTTCAGCGACGCGCTGGCCCGGCTGTCGTTCATCCTGTTTCTGCTGTTCTCGATTCCGGTCGGCTTCCACCATCAGTTGATGGAGCCCGGCATCAGCGGCTTCTGGAAGTTTCTGCAGGTCGTGCTGACGTTCATGGTCGTCGTTCCTTCGCTGATGACGGCGTTCGCGCTGTTCGCCACGTTCGAGCTGAGCGGCCGGGCCAAAGGCGCCAAAGGCCTGTTCGGCTGGGTCAAAGTACTGCCGTGGGGAGACGTCAGGTTTTTCGCTCCGTTCATGGGCATGCTCCTGTTCATTCCGGCCGGAGCGGGCGGCATCATCAACGCCAGCAACCAGATGAACGCGGTCGTCCACAATACGCTGTGGGTGACCGGCCACTTCCATCTGACGGTGGCGACCAGCGTGGCGCTGACGTTCTTCGGCACCGTCTATTGGCTCATTCCGTCCGTGACCGGGCGGGCGCTCACGCCGCGGCTGAACAAGCTCGGCATCGTGCAGACGGTCGTCTGGTGCGTCGGCATGCTGTTCATGTCGGGGTCGATGCACGCCGTCGGCTTGCTGGGCGACCCGCGGCGCACCGCCTACACGACGTACGACGACCATCCGGACGCCGTTCTGTGGATGCCGTACCACGTGGCGATGGCGATCGGCGGCATCATTCTGTTCGCCGGCGTTCTGCTGATCGTCTTCAACGTCATTGCGCTGTTGCGGGCGCCGAAGGGCGAGACCGAATACCCGCTCGCGGACGTGCAGGGCGGCGCGGAACCGACGCCGAAGTGGCTGGAGCGCTGGGGCGTCTGGCTCGGGCTTGCGGCGGCGCTCATCGCGATCGCCTACACGGTGCCGCTGGCGGACATGATCCGGCATGGGGTGAGCGTTCCGGGCTATGTCACCTGGTAAGGAGGAGAAGCGTTTGAAGTTCAGCGTCACGCGCAAAATCGTCGCCGGCATCGCCATCGTCTCCGTCGTCACGTACGGTTGCAGCGCCTTCTGCCTTTTCTATTTGCAGGACATCGTCGCCCCGGGCATGCCCCAGTGGCTGTATCTGTCCGTCGTCCTGTTGCTCGGCACGTTCTGGACCGCCTTCCTGGGGTGGCTGGGCGCTTCCTGGCTGATCCGGCCGCTCGTCAGGCTCACCGCCGCGGCGAACGAAGCGGCGGCGGGCCGTCTGCACGTGGACATTCCGCTGTCCCGCCCGCAAGACGAAATCCGGCTGCTCGGCGAATCGTTTCTGCGCTTGCTCGTCAGCCTTCGGCAAATGATGGCCGGCCTGTCGGACAACGCGTCGTTCGCGCGGGCCCAGGCCGTCGCGCTGAACGGAGGGCTGGAGCATTCCGCCCGGCAGATCCGGCTGATCGCCGGCGCCACGGATGCGATCTCCCAAGGCGCGGCGAAGCAGGAGGCGGCCGCCCTCGAAATGCGCTCGGACGTTGCGCGGATCAACGAGGCGGCGGCCGCCATCGAGGCCCAGGCCGGCGAGTCGCTCAGCCTCTCGGACGACATGCTGCGTACGATCGCCGAAAGCGACCGTATCGTCCTGTCGCTCGCGGAAGGCATGACGCAGATGGCCGAATCGAGCCGCGCTTCCATTGAACGGGTCATGGAGCTTAAAGCGCATTCCGACGAAATCGGCTCGATCTCGCGGGTCGTGGCGGAAATCGCCGAACAGACCCGCCTTCTCGCGTTGAACGCGTCCATCGAAGCGGCAAGGGTGGGCGAGCAGGGCGAAGGGTTCGCGGTGGTGGCGGGCGAGACTCGCAAGCTGGCCGAACAAAGCTCGAATGCGGCGAAGCGGATCGAGCAGCTGATCGCCCGGATGGCGTCGGGCGTTGCCAACGTCGTCGCCCAGACGGCCGAGCAGGAACGGCTCGCCGTCCGCGAGTCGGCCAAGGGCGAAGCGGCGAAGGCGGCTTTGGCGCGAATCCGCGCCGCGGTGGGAAGAACGGCGGAAGCCGTCGCCGCGATTGCGGACAGCACCGGGGAGCAGAAGCGGCAAGTGGAAAGCGCCTGGGGCAAAACGCGCGAAGTGGAGGAGATCGCGGTGCGGATTGCGCAGGACATCCGGCAGGTCGCCGCCTCCGTCCAGGAGCAGATGGCGGTCATGGAAGAGCTGTCCGCGTCTTCGGATCTTCTGAGCAGCCGGGCCGATGCGCTGCACGCCCGGTTGAACGCGCTTCAGGCGGAGCCTTCCGCAGCCCCGGCCAAGATTTGAGCGGAGAAGCGGCGGAGCCATTGCGCGCAAAGTTTCGATATGATATATTAATACCCGGTGTGAAAAAACGCACGCCGTTCAATTTTGTCAGCGGTGCTTGCAGATTTGCGAGTTCTGGCGAAAGATGCGAGCGGCGGAGGGCATTCACCTGCATAACCATCGAGGAGGTGCGTAAAGATGGCAGTCATTTCCATGAAACAGCTTCTGGAAGCTGGGGTGCACTTCGGCCACCAAACCCGCCGTTGGAACCCGAAGATGGATAAGTACATCTTTACCGAAAGAAACGGAATTTACATCATCGACCTGCAGAAGACGGTCAAGAAAGTCGACGAAGCGTACAACTTCGTCCGCCAGCTCGCCGAGAACGGCGGCACGATGCTGTTCGTCGGCACGAAGAAGCAAGCGCAAGATTCGGTGCGCGACGAAGCGGAGCGCAGCGGCCAGTTCTACGTCAACCAGCGTTGGCTGGGCGGCACGCTGACCAACTTCGCGACGATCCAGAAGCGGATCGACCGCCTGCATCAGCTGTCGAAGTGGGAAGAGGACGGCACGTTCGACGTGCTGCCGAAGAAGGAAGTCATCTTGCTCCGCAAGGAGAAGGACCGCCTCGAGAAATTCCTCGGCGGCATCAAGAACATGCGCAAGCTGCCCGACGCGCTGTTCATCATCGATCCGCGCAAGGAGCGCATCGCCGTGGCGGAAGCGCGCAAGCTGGGGATTCCGATCGTCGGCATCGTCGATACGAACTGCGATCCGGACGAGATCGACTACGTCATTCCGGGCAATGACGACGCCATCCGCGCCGTGAAGCTGCTGACGTCCAAGATGGCCGACGCTATCATCGAATCGCGCCAAGGCGAAGAAGCGACGGTATAAGCGACTCAGGTACGCAAGCTATGCACAGGGTGGTCAGAAGCGAACCTTCTTGCCGCCCTTTTTTTGGAAAGAAAGCTTTGATCACCCGAACCTCGGGCTCGCATGCGCCGAGGCATTCCAGGAGGTTGTTCCAGTTGGCAGTGAATGCAGCAGACGTGAAGACGCTCCGCGAAAGAACCGGAGCCGGCATGCTCGATTGCAAGAAAGCGCTGGAGGAAGCAAACGGCGACTTGACGAAGGCCGCCGAGATTCTCCGCGAGAAGGGGTTGGCGGCAGCCGCCAAGAAGGGCGACCGCATCGCGACGGAAGGCCGCGTCGAATCTTACATTCACGGCGCCGGCCGCATCGGCGTCCTCGTCGAAGTCAACTGCGAAACGGACTTCGTCGCCATGACCGACCAGTTCAAGGAGCTGGTGCGCGACATCGCCATGCACATCGCCGCTTCCAACCCGAAGGTCGTTCGCCGCGAGGACGTCGACCCGGCCGAGCTGGAGCGCGAGCGCGAAATTTTGCGCAACCAGGCGCTGAACGAAGGCAAGCCGGAGAAGATCGTCGACAAGATGGTCGAAGGGCGCCTGAACAAGTATTTCGAGGAGAACGTGCTGCTTGAGCAGGCGTTCGTCAAGGATCCGGACAAGACGATCCAAACGCTGCTCAACGAGAAGATCGCGACGATCGGGGAGCAAATCTCGATTCGCCGCTTCGTCCGCTTCGAACTCGGCGAAGGCATGGAGAAGAAGCAAGACAACTTCGTCGAAGAAGTGATGGCGCAAGTCAAAGCATAAGCGGGACATGTCAAAAGGGGACACGGCGTGTTCCCTTTTTTTGAACGAATTCGAATGATGGAGGTACGAACGTTGAATCGTCCCGTCTACAAACGCGTGGTGTTGAAGGTCAGCGGGGAATCGCTGGCCGGGTCGAACGGTTACGGCATCGACGCGACGACCATCCTGTCCATTGCCGAGCAGGTCAAGGAAGTCAGCGATTTGGGCGTCGAGGTGGCGATCGTATGCGGAGGCGGCAACATTTGGCGCGGCATTTCCGGCAGTCAGAAAGGGATCGACCGGGCGACGGCGGATTACATGGGCATGCTGGCGACCGTCATGAATTCGCTGGCGCTCCAGGACGCGCTCGAGCAGATCGGCGTGCCGACGCGGGTTCAGACTTCGATTGCGATGCAGCAGATCGCCGAGCCGTATATCCGCAGAAGAGCGATTCGGCATTTGGAGAAGGGGCGCGTCGTCATCTTCGCGGCCGGAACGGGCAACCCGTTCTTCTCCACCGATACGACGGCCGCGCTGCGGGCGGCGGAGATCGAGGCGGAAGTCATTCTGATGGCCAAGAACAAGGTCGACGGCGTCTACAGCGCCGATCCGTTCAAAGATCCGACGGCGGAGAAGTACGAACAGCTCACTTATTTGGACGTGCTCAACAAAAACCTCGGCGTCATGGACTCGACAGCATCTTCCTTGTGCATGGATAACAACATACCGCTGCTGGTGTTTGCCATCACCGAGCAGGGGAACATCAAGCGCGCCGTCATGGGCGAAAAAATCGGAACGATTGTGAAGGGGAGCGTGGACTGAAGGTGCCTCAAGCGATCAAGAAAAATGCCGAAGAACGGATGGAAAAAGCGCTTGCCGCGCTGAAGCGCGAGCTGTCGACCTTGCGGGCGGGACGCGCGACGCCGGCTTTGCTGGACCGCGTGCAAGCCGAATATTACGGCGCGATGACGCCGGTCAACCAGCTCGGCTCGATCACGACGCCGGATTCCCGCACGTTGGTCATCCAGCCGTGGGACAAGACGGCGCTGTCCGCCATCGAGAAGGCGATTCTGAAGTCGGACGTCGGCCTGACGCCGGCGAGCGACGGCAACATCATCCGGCTGGTCGTGCCGCCGCTCACCGAAGAGCGCCGCGCCGACCTGGTCAAGATGACGAAGAAATTCGGGGAAGAAGCGAAGGTCGCCATCCGCAACATTCGGCGCGACGCCAACGACGAAATCAAGAAGAAGGAAAAGGCCGACATCTCCGAGGACGAATCGCGGCGCCATCAGGACGACGTCCAGAAGCTGACCGACCGTTACGTGGCGGAAGTGGACAAAATTTTGGCCGCCAAAGAAAAAGAAATCATGGAAGTGTAAGCATGCCAAGCGACAGACCCCTCCCGCCGGTGGGGTTATTGTTCTTGAACCGGGAGGAAAGGCCATGGCGAAGCGATTCGGCGGCTTGCTCCGTTGGCTGGCGGACGGCAAAAATCCGGAACGAGCCGGCGAGTTGCGGGACGGACCGGAAGAGGACATATCGACGGACAACATCCCGCAGCATGTGGCGATCATCATGGACGGCAACGGGCGCTGGGCGAAGGCGCGCGGGCTGCCGCGGGTCGCCGGCCACCACAACGGGATGAAAACGGTGAAGCGCATCACGAAGGCGGCCGACCGGCTCGGCGTGCGTTATTTGACGCTGTACGCGTTTTCCACGGAAAATTGGAAGCGGCCGAAGGCCGAAGTGGATTTTCTGATGAAGCTGCCTCAGGAATTTCTGGCCATCGAGCTGGACGAACTGATGGAAAACAACGTCCAGGTGAAAATGATGGGGACGCGCGACCTGCTCCCGGACCATACGCTGGCCGCCATTAACGAAGCGATTCGCAAGACCGAGAACAACACCGGTCTGGTGCTGAATTTCGCCTTGAACTACGGCAGCCGGATGGAGATGGTGGAGGCGGCCCGGCAGCTGGCCCGGAAGGCGGCGCGCGGCGAGATCGACCCGGACTCCATCAGCGAGGCCGATTTTTCCGCCAACCTGCTGAGCGGCCATCTGCCCGATCCGGATTTGCTCATCCGCACGAGCGGAGAACTCAGGCTGTCCAATTTTATGCTCTGGCAGCTCGCCTACAGCGAATTTTGGTTTACCGATGTGTATTGGCCCGAATTTTCGGAGCGGCACTTCTACGAGGCGATCCGCGATTATCAGCGGCGGGTTCGCCGTTATGGGGGGCTTTGAGCGCCATGGCGCAACGATTGATCACCGGCATCGTCGCTGGCGCTTTTTTTGTCGCCATGCTTCTGCTGGGCAGCTGGTATTATTCTCTTCTGCTGGCGCTGCTGGCCGTGCTCGGCTACCGGGAATACGTCCGGTTGAACGGTATTTTGCCGCAGCGGGGGGACGCGCTTTGCGGCTTCGCCGCCGCGCTGCTTCTGGCGCTGCCGCGGCTGCCGTTCGGCTGGCCCGATTGGCCGATCGCCGCCTGGATGTGGCTGCTCATGTTCGCGCTGCTCGCTTCAACCGTCTTCAGCAAAAACCGCATCGATCTGACCCAGGCGAGCTTGCTGTTTCTCGGCGCGGTGTACGTCGGACTCGGCTTCCGCTTCATGGCGGAGACGCGGGATTTGCCGCACGGCGTATTCTGGTCGCTGCTCACGTTTTTTTGCATATGGGGGTCCGACGCCGGCGCTTATTTTATCGGACGAGCGTTCGGCCGGACGAAGCTGTGGCCGGAGATCAGTCCGAAGAAGACGGTGGAAGGCGCCGTCGGCGGCCTCGTCGTCGCCGTGATCGTGGCGCTCGTCTTTTGCCTGGTGCAGCCGGATTGGCTCGGCTACGGGCGGGCGATCGGCTTCGCGCTGGCCGCGGCGGCCGCCGGCACGCTGGGGGATCTGATCCAGTCGGCCTACAAGCGGTTCCGCGGGGTCAAAGATTCGGGCAATCTGCTGCCGGGACACGGCGGCGTGCTCGACCGGACGGACAGCTGGCTGATCGTGTTTCCGCTCGTGCATTTTCTGCATTTGTTGCCGCAATGATCTTACATAAGAACGTTCGGATTCGGAGGATGGCATGACGATGGCAAGAAAAAAAGTGGCCGTGCTCGGCAGCACCGGCTCGATCGGCACGCAGACGCTGGACGTCGTGTCGCGCGAACCGGAAGCGTTCGAAGTGGTCGGCCTGGCGGCCGGCACGGGCGTCGACAAGCTGGTCGAGCAGGCGTTGCGCTTCCGGCCGTCCGTCGTCTCGGTCGCGACGCGCGAGCTGGCGGACAGGGCGGCGGCGGCGCTGCCGGACGACATCCGCGTCGTTTGCGGCGGAGAAGGGCTGATCGAAGTGGCGGCCGGCACCGGCGCCGACACGGTCGTTTGCGCCCTGACGGGCAGCGTGGGGCTCGCCTCGACGCTGGCCGCGATCGACGCCGGGGCGGCCATCGCTCTCGCGAACAAGGAGACGCTTGTGACGGCCGGCCACCTCGTGATGAAGCGGGCGGCGGAGAAGGGCGTGCCGATACTTCCCGTGGACAGCGAGCATTCGGCGATCTTCCAATGCCTGAACGGCGAAGACCGCGGAGCGGTCCGCCGGCTGATCGTGACCGCTTCCGGCGGCAGCTTCCGCGACCGCACGAGAGACCAGCTGCGCAACGTCACGGTGGAGGACGCGCTCAAGCATCCGAACTGGTCGATGGGCGCCAAAGTGACGATCGACTCCGCGACGATGGCCAACAAAGGGTTGGAAGTGATCGAGGCGCACTGGCTGTTCGATCTGCCCTACGAGCAGATCGACGTTCTGCTCCATCCCGAGAGCATCGTCCATTCGATGGTCGAATTCGCCGACACGAGCGTCATCGCCCAGCTCGGCAACCCGGACATGCGCGTGCCGATCCAGTACGCCCTCACGTACCCGCACCGCCGTCCGTCGCCGGCGCAGCCGCTCGATCTGATCAAGGCGGGCTCGCTTCATTTTCGCGCTATCGATGACGAACGCTTCCCTTGCCTCAGGCTCGCCTACGCGGCCGGCAAAGCGGGAGGGACGGCGCCGGCGGTGTTCAACGCGGCCAACGAGACGGCGGTGGCCCGCTTCCTGAAGGGAGAGCTGCCGTTTCTGGCGATCGAGACCGTGATCGAGCGGGTGCTCTCCCGCCACGATCCGCTGCCGCAACCGGACCTCGGCGCGATTCTGGAGGCGGACGAATGGGCAAGGCGCGAGGCGGCCGCCCTGTTCGCTCCATAAGCGCCGTTCGTGCATCCAATCTGCCGGCCCTTCCGTATTCTCTTGTAACGGCTCGGAGAATAATGTTAATCTAAGGACAGCCGTCACAGGCAACGGGGGTTGGTAAAACGTGCAAATGGTTCAAGTCGTCGTTTTGACGGTTTTGGTGTTTTTCGTGCTCGTCACGATTCATGAATTCGGCCACTTCTTCTTCGCGCGCCGGGCCGGCATTCTCGTCCGCGAGTTCGCCATCGGCTTCGGACCGAAGCTGTTCTCGATCAAGCGCGGCGAGACCCGCTACACGCTCCGGCTGCTGCCGGCGGGCGGGTTCGTGCGGATGGCCGGGGAAGATCCGGAAGTGGTGGAAGTGCAGCCGGGCCAGACGATCGGCGTGCGCATCCGGGACGGACAGGTCGTCCGTCTGTTTCTCGACCGGCTGGACGAGCGGACGAACATCGTGCGCGGCGAAGTCAAGGCGATCGACCTGGAGCGCGAACTGTTCGTGACGCTCGACGTCGACGGCGAAGTCGAACGGTACGACGTGCACCCGCAGGCGCTCGTCATCGCCCGGGGACAGGAGACGCAGATCGCGCCGATCGACCGCCAGTTCGGCAGCGTGTCCACCGGCAAGCGAGCAATGGCGATTTTCGCCGGTCCGATGATGAACTTCCTGCTCGCGTTCGTGCTGTTCATCGTGTACATCCAAATGTCGGGCGTTCCGGTCGAGAACTCGTCGAAGGTGCTCGTCAGCGGCACGGAGCAGGGGATGCCGGCCGCGAAGGCCGGTCTGCACAAGGGCGACTGGATCAAGTCGGTCGACGGGGAAGCGGTCGGCGGCGACAGCAGCCGGCTCGTCGGGAAGATTCAGGCTTCGGCCGGCAAGCCGATGAAGTGGGTGGTCGAACGCGGCGGCCGGGAACTGACCGTGACGGTGACCCCGGATGCGGCGACGGGCAAGGTCGGGCTGTACTTGAGTCCGGAGATGCGCCGTCCCGGTTTCGCGGAGACGTTCCGGTTCGCCGGCACTTCGATGGTCGACACGACGAAGAGCATCTTCGAAGGATTCCGCAAGCTGATCTTCGGCCAGTTCAAGCTGGACGACCTGGGCGGGCCCGTCCGCACCGCGCAGGTGACCGGCGAGATCGCCAAGCAGGGGCTGCCGCAGCTGACGTTCTGGGCGTCGATCTTGAGCCTCTACCTCGGCATCTTCAACCTGCTGCCGATTCCGGCGCTCGACGGCAGCCGGCTCATCTTCATCGGGCTGGAGGCCGTGCGGGGCCGGCCGGTCGATCCGAACCGCGAGAGCATGGTCCACTTCATCGGGTTCGCGATGCTCATGCTGCTCATGGTCGTCGTGACGTACAACGATATTTTGCGATTGGTGAAAAATTAGCCGCGAGTCGGGGGTTGGAGAAAAGGTCATGTCGAAGGACAAAGGGTTTGTCACCGAAATTACGCCGCAAGGGGAAGACTTCTCCCGCTGGTATATCGACGTCATCAAAAAAGCCGAGCTGATGGACTACTCGCCCGTCCGCGGCTGCATCGTCTTCCGCCCGGACGGCTACGAGCTGTGGGAGAACATCCAGCGCGGGCTGGACCGGCGCTTCAAGGAGACGGGACATCGCAACGCCTACTTCCCGCTGTTCATTCCGGAGAGCTTCTTCCAGAAGGAGAAGGAGCACGTCGAAGGGTTCAATCCCGAGCTGCCGTGGGTGACGGAAGCGGGCGGCGAGAAGCTGGAGGAACGGCTGGCGATCCGTCCGACGTCGGAGACGATGATCGGGCATATGTACGCCAAGTGGATCAACTCGTACCGCGATCTGCCGCTGCTCATCAACCAGTGGGCGAACGTCGTCCGTTGGGAGAAGCGGACGCTGCCGTTCCTGCGGACGAGCGAATTTCTGTGGCAGGAAGGCCATACGGCCCACGAGAACGAGGAAGACGCCCGCAAGGAAACGATGACGATGCTCGAGGTGTACACCGACTTCGTGGAGAACGAGCTGGCCATCCCGGTCATCAAGGGCGAGAAGACGCCGTCCGAGAGGTTCGCCGGCGCCGTCGACACGTATTCGATCGAGGCGATGATGCGGGACGGCCGCGCGGTACAGGCGGGAACGTCGCACTATCTCGGCACGAAGTTCGCCGTCGCCTTCGACATCAAGTATTTGAGCCGGGAAAATACGCAGGAATATTGCCATACCACTTCGTGGGGCGTCAGCACACGTCTGATCGGCGCGCTCATCATGGTCCACGGCGACGACCGCGGGCTGGTCATGCCGCCGAAGGTGGCGCCGACGCAAGTGATCATGATCCCGATCGGTCCGCCGAAGACGCGCGAGCAGGTCATCGCCAAGACGGACGAGCTGTACGCCCGGTTGAAGGCGGCGGGCGTTCGGGTTCGCGTCGACGACCGCTCGGACGTGTCGCCGGGCTGGAAGTTCAACGAGTACGAGATGCGCGGCGTGCCGGTTCGCCTGGAGCTCGGCCCGCGCGACCTGGAGAACGGCGTCTGCGTGCTCGTCTCCCGCGTCAGCGGCGAGAAGAAGCAGGTGCCGCTGGACAATCTGGTCGCCGAAGTGACGGCGATGCTGGACGACGTGCACCGCGAAATGTACGAGCGGGCGCTTCGCTTCCGCGAAGAGCACACGTTCTCGGTGGAGACGCTGGACGAACTGAAGGCGATGCTGGAGGAGAAGCGCGGCTTCGGGCTGGCCGGCTGGTGCGGCTCCGACGCCTGCGAGAAGCAGGTGAAGGAGGAGACCGGCGCGACGAGCCGCAACATCCCGTTCGAACCGGCCGAGCGGAAGACGAAGTGCCTCGTCTGCGGCAGCGGCGCCAAGCACACGGTCGTATTCGCGCGGGCGTACTGACCGCTTGTTGACCGACAGGGGAGCCGTCCCGGAAGGGGCGGCTCCTTCCCTTAAACAAGCGGCACATTCTCGAGCGGCGGGCATTGCCTCCCCCTTTTCTTCTTCCCGAAATCCCCATCCGTCAGGAACGCGCTCCATCTTGCGCCTGTTCCGACGATATCCCCTTCGCCCAGACGGCGGCGCTCAGGGAACGGGGCGTCCCCGCCGCACCCTCTCTATTGATGGCCGGCAAGCGAATAAGGTAGAATAGGACGCGCAAGCAGGGAGAGCGAAGGAGGAACGGACATGGAACCGAACGCGGACCGCAGGCGGAGGTTCGAGCTGCTGCTGCAGCAGGCGGGCGTGCCCGCGGAATGGGTCGACTCTTACTTTCGCGATGGCTATATAGAGAAGGTAGAGGTACATAAGAGCAAGAAGGAGTGGCACTTCCACCTGTTCAAGAGCGAGCTGTTGCCCGCGAACGTGTACGCCGATTTTTGCGAGCGGGTGAAGGGGGCGCTCGGGCATCACGCCGGCATCGCGATCACGCTGCGCTACGGCGAACGCGTCGCGACGGACGAGGTGCTCACGGAATACTGGAAAGTGTTCGTCGAGTGGATGCAGGCCGAGTTCGTGTCCGTGAACGGCTGGCTCGCGAAAGCCCGGATGGAGGCCGAAGGCGGCGTCGTGACGCTGACGATGCTCGACGCGATGGGGCTGGAGATGGCCAAGCGCAAAAACGTCGACGCCCACGCCTCCGCCTTCTTCGAACGGCGGTTCGGGCGGACGTGCCGCGTGAAGTTCGCGGTCGCCGAATCCCGGCAGGAAGCGTACGAGGAGTTCGTGCAGAAGATCCAGCAGGAGGAGAGCGAAGCGATTCAGCAGCTCATCGCCAGCGCGCGGGAGGAGGCCGCTCCGGCGGCGGACGCCGGCGGGGCGCCGCAGGTGCTGCAGTACGGCTACGACATCCGGGAGGAACCGGTTCCGCTGCAGGAGATCACGGAAGAGGAACAAAAGATCACGGTCCACGGAACGGTGTTCGGACTGGAAGTCAAGGAGCTGCGGAGCGGCAGCACGCTGTTTCAGTTCAACATTACCGACTACACCGATTCGATCTCGGTCAAGATGTTCGCGAAGAACAAGGAGGACGTGAAGACGCTCGGGCTGCTCGCCGACGGCAAGTGGGTCAAGCTGCGCGGCCGCGTCGAGTATGACCGGTTCCTGAATCCGCCTGAGCTGGTGCTGATGCCGAGCGATCTAAGGGAAGTTCAGCCGCCGAAGCCGCGCATGGACGACGCCGAAGAGAAGCGCGTCGAGTTCCATCTGCACACGACGATGAGCACGATGGACGCGGTCACGCCCGTCGACGCCTTCGTCAAGGCGGCGGCGAAGTGGGGGCACAAGGCGATCGCCGTGACCGACCATGCCAACGTCCAGGCGTTCCCCGACGCCGCCAAGGCCGGCAAGAAGCACGGCGTCAAAATTTTGTACGGCGTCGAGGCGAACGTCGTGAACGACGCCGTGCCGATCGTGCTCCAGCCGCGCGAGCAGCCGCTCGAAGACGCGGCGTACGTCGTCTTCGACATCGAGACGACCGGCCTGTCGGTCACGGCGAGCAAGATCATCGAGCTGGCGTGCGTCAAGCTGCAGGGCGGCAAAGAGATCGGCCGGATGGCGACGTTCGTCAACCCGCATGAGCCGATTCCGTACAACATTCAGCAACTGACGAACATCAACGACGAGATGGTGAAGGACGCTCCGGAGCTTGAGCCGGTGCTGCACGAATTTCTCGCCTTCATTGAGGACGCCGTGCTGGTCGCCCACAACGCGCAGTTCGATATCGGGTTCATGCAGGAAGCCTGCAAGCGGCACGGCCTGCCGCCGATTCCGAACCCGGTGCTCGACACGCTGGAGCTGGCGCGCTTCCTGCATCCGAACCTGAAAAATCACCGGCTCAACACGCTGGCCGATCTGTACAAGGTCAGCCTCGAGAACCACCACCGGGCGATCGACGACACGGTCGCGCTCGGCGGCATCCTGAGCGGGCTGATCAAGGACGCCGTCGCCCGGGGCGTCACGCAGCTGGACCGGCTCAATTCGGTGAACCCCGGCAGCTGGAAGACGACGCGCCCGTTCCACTGTTGCATCTACGCGTTGAACGCGGTCGGCAAGAAGAACTTGTTCAAGCTGATCTCGCTGTCGCACACCGACTATTTTCACCGGGTCGCCTGCATTCCGAGGAGCAAGCTGGTCCAGATGCGCGACGGGCTGCTCATTGTGTCCGGCTGCGAGAAAGGCGAGCTGTTCGAGACGGTGCTCAACAAGTCGCTGGAAGAGGCCGAAGAAGTGGCGGCGTTCTACGACGCCCTGGAAATTCAGCCGCTCGAATTTTACCTGCATCTGTTGGACAAGGGGCTCGTCAATAGCCGCGCCGAGTTGGAAGAGGCGCTGCGCAAGATCGTCCGCATCGGCGAGAAGCAGGGCAAGCCGGTAATCGCGACCGGCAACGTCCATTATTTGGAGCCGCGCGACAAGCTGTTCCGCGACATTACGATCCACGGCATTACCGGCTTCAGCCCGCTGAAGGAGCAGCGCAAGCCGGACGCGCATTTCCGCACGACCGGCGAGATGCTGGCGGAGTTCGCTTTTCTCGGCGCGGAGAAGGCGTACGAAGTCGTCGTCAAGAGCCCGAGCGAGCTGGCGGACCGGTTCGAAGATTTCGCGCTGTTCCCGGACCAGCTGTACACGCCGATCATCGAAGGGGCCGACGAGGAAATTCGCACCAAGTGCTACGACACGGCCAAGGCGATGTACGGCGACCCGCTGCCGGACGTCATCGTCCAGCGGCTCGAGAAGGAGCTCGTGCCGATCATCAAGTACGGCTTCTCGGCCAACTACCTGATCTCCGAGCGCCTGGTCAAGAAGTCGAACCAGGACGGCTATCTCGTCGGTTCGCGGGGGTCGGTCGGCTCTTCGGTCGTCGCGACGTTTCTCGGCATCTCCGAAGTCAATCCGCTGCCGGCGCACTACCTGTGCCGCAACCCGGATTGCAAGCACAGCGAATGGTTTCTGGACGGCAGCGTGCCGAGCGGCTTCGACTTGCCGGACAAGCCGTGCCCGAAGTGCGGAAGCACGATGCGCGGAGAGGGGCAGGACATTCCGTTCGAGACGTTTCTCGGCTTCAAGGGCGACAAGGTGCCGGATATCGACCTGAACTTTTCCGGCGAATACCAGCCGCACGCGCACAATTACACGAAGGTGCTGTTCGGCGAGAAGCGCGTGTTCCGCGCGGGCACGATCGGCACGGTGGCGGAGAAGACGGCTTACGGCTTCGCCAAGAAGTACGAGGAAGAGCACGGCAAGAAGTGGCGGGGGGCGGAACTGAACCGGCTGGCGGCCGGATGCACCGGCGTCAAGCGCAGCACCGGCCAGCATCCCGGCGGCATCGTCGTCGTCCCCGACTACATCGAGGTGGAAGACATCACGCCGGTTCAGTACCCGGCCGACGATACGAGCTCGGACTGGAAAACGACGCACTTCGACTATCACGCGTTCGACGCCAACCTGCTCAAGCTCGATATTCTCGGACACGATGATCCGACGATGATGCGCATGCTGCAGGACTTGACGGGCGTCGATCCGACGACGATTCCGATGAACGACCCGAAGGTGATGAGCCTGTTCAGCTCCGTCGAGGCGCTCGGGGTGACGGCCGAACAGATCCGCACGCCGGTGGCGACGTACGGCGTTCCGGAGATGGGCACCCGGTTCGTGCGCCAGATGCTCGAGGAGACGAAGCCGTCGACGTTCGCCGACCTGCTGCAAATTTCCGGACTGTCGCACGGAACCGGCGTTTGGCTCGGCAACGCGCAGGAGCTGATCAAGAACGGCACGTGCACGATCAAGACGGTGATCGGCTGCCGCGACGACATCATGCTCTATCTCATTTACAAGGCGGGCATGGACGCTTCGCTCGCGTTCAAAATTACCGAAAGCGTGCGGAAGGGCAAGGGACTGACGCCGGAATGGATCGAGGAGATGAAGAAGTGCGGCGTCCCCCAATGGTACATCGACTCCTGCTTGCGCATCGAGTACATGTTCCCGAAGGCGCACGCCGCCGCTTACGTCATTTCGGCGGTGCGCACGGCCTATTTCAAGCTCTATTATCCGATCGAATTTTATGCGACGTACTATTCCGTCCGCGCGGCCGATTTCGACGTCGACCTGTTCTGCCAGGGCTACGACGCCATTCTGAAGACGCTGATCGAGATCGAGCAGAAGGGCTTTCAGGCTTCGCCGAAGGAGAAAAGCATGATTTCCATTCTCGAGATGGGGCTGGAGATGACGGCGCGCGGCTTCCGCTTCAAGCCGATCGACCTGTACCGCTCGCACGCGACGCGCTTCATTATCGACGGCGACGCGCTCATTCCGCCGTTTTCGGCGATCGCCGGCATCGGCGAGAACGCGGCCAAGAACATCGCCGCTTCGCGCGAGGAGGGCGAATTCCTGTCGGTCGAAGACTTCCAGCAGCGCTCGAAGGCGAGCAAGACGATCGTCGAGGTGCTCGCCGGCATGGGCTGCTTCCGCGGGCTGCCGGAGACGAACCAGCTGTCGCTGTTCTGACGGAGATGAGCCGATACAATCCGAAAAATTTCGGTTGCGCGCCGATTGGGGATTATGGTATATTATTTCTGGTAATCATGTGGATATCACTGTCTGCAGAAGAGTGGGGAAACCCACTCTTTCCGTTTTGCCATGGGCCTTTTCCGGCTAACGGCGGCGGTGCGGACGATCCATTTGTGCAGCTAGGGGGTTGTGCATTGAGCGCACCGAAGATCAAAAGCGTAGTCGAATCCTTCCTTACGCCTTATTTGGACGAACACGGCTTTCAGCTCGTCGACGTCGAATACGTGAAGGAAGGGAGCAGTTGGTACCTGCGGATTTACGTGGATCGGAACGACGGAGGCATCGACATCGACGATTGCAGCCGCATCTCCGAGTTCGTGAGCGCGAAGCTCGACGAGCTCGATCCGATCGAAGGCGCGTACTTCCTGGAGGTCAGCTCGCCCGGCGCCGAACGCCCGCTGAAAAATCCGGAAGACGTCGCGAAGGCGGTCGGCAAGCATGTGTTCGTCACGACGTACGAACCCGTTGAGGGCGCCAAAGAATTCGAAGGCAGGCTGGACCGTTTCGACGGCCGCGTCATCGAGATGACCGTGAACCGCCGCAAACACGCCATCCCTTACGATAAAGTGGCCTCGGCTCGCCTGGCCATCGTTTTCTAATTTCCGAAGGAGGAGTCATTGTCACATGAGCATGGAGTTTATCGAAGCGCTGTCCGAAATCGAGCGAGAGAAGGGCATCTCCAAGGATGTTCTGATCGAAGCTATCGAAGCGGCACTGATCTCCAGCTACAAACGGAACTTCAACACGGCCCAGAACGTGCGCGTCGACATCAACCGGACGACGGGACTCATCAAAGTATACGCACGCAAGACGATCGTCGAAGAAGTGCTCGATCCGCGAATGGAAATTTCGCTGGAGGCGGCCAGGGCGATCAACCCGCACTACCAGCTCGAGGACATCGCGGAGATCGAAGTGACCCCCCGCGACTTCGGCCGTATCGCCGCCCAGACGGCGAAGCAGGTCGTCACGCAGCGGATTCGCGAGGCGGAGCGGGGACTTATCTACAACGCATACGTCGACAAGGAGCAGGACATCGTCACCGGGATCATTCAGCGCATCGACATGCGCAATCTGTACGTCGACCTCGGCAAGGTGGAGGCGGCGCTGCCGCTGACCGAGCTGATGCCGACCGACAAGTTCAAGCAGGGCGACCGGGTCAAGGCGTACATCACCAAGGTGGAAAATACGAGCAAGGGGCCGCAAATCATTTTGTCCCGGACTCACCCGGGGCTGCTCAAGCGGCTGTTCGAGCTGGAGGTGCCGGAAATTTTCGACGGGACGGTCGAGATCCGGTCGGTCGCGCGCGAGGCCGGCTTCCGATCGAAGATCGCGGTTCACTCCCGCAATCCGGAAGTCGATCCGATCGGCTCCTGCGTCGGTCCGAAGGGCGTGCGCGTGCAGACGATCGTCACCGAGCTCAAGGGCGAGAAGATCGACATCGTGCGCTGGTCCGACTCGGTCGAAGAGTACGTCGCCAACGCGCTCAGCCCGTCCAAAGTGCTGGAAGTGATCGTGTTCGAGGCCGAGAAGATGGCCCGCGTCATCGTGCCGGACTACCAGCTGTCGCTGGCGATCGGCATCAAAGGGCAGAACGCGCGGCTCGCCGCCAAGCTGACCGGCTGGAAGATCGACATCAAGAGCGAAACGCAGGCGGAGCAGGAGTACGGCCGGCCGAGAACGGCGGGCGGCGCCGTCATGCACCAGGACAGCGTGACGATCGACTGACCGCGGGTTGCTCGGGCGGCCGGGTACGGGCAAGTCGGAGAGGGGGGGCAAACCTGTGAGACCGAGGAAAATTCCGCAGCGCAAGTGCGTCGCCTGTCAGGAAATGAAGCCCAAGAAGGAACTCATCCGCATCGTCCGCTCGCCCCAAGGGGACATCCAGATCGACCTGACAGGCAAGAAGCCGGGACGGGGCGCCTATCTGTGCGGTCAGGCCAGCTGCTTCAAGCTGGCCAAGAAGGCCAAGGCGTTCGAGCGTGCGCTGAAAGTTCCGGTAGCCGCGGACATTTACGACCGGCTGGAAGCGGATTTTATAAAGGTGGAAGACGAGTTTCGCGCGAGCAAGGAGCTGGAGCCGGACGATGACGACGAGTAAGGCGCTGTCGCGGCTCGGGCTCGCCAGGCGCGCGGGCAAGCTGGTGTCGGGCGAGGAACTGGTGCTGAAGGCGATCCGGTCGGGCGAGGCGAAGCTCGTCTTGCTCGCCGGGGACGCCTCCGCGGGGACGCGCAAGAAGATCGCGGACAAATGCTCAAGCTACGGAGTGGAATTGCTGGTCGGATTTACCCGATTCGAGCTGGGGGGAGCCGCGGGCCAGCCGGAGCGGGTGCTGTTCGCCGTAACGGACGACGGGTTCGCGGAGCTGGTTCGGAGCGGCTGGCTTCAACATTCGGAGGTGGAGAATATTGAGTAAGCAAGAGACGAACGACAATAAGGATAAACTGCGCGTTTACGAGTATGCCAAGCAGCTCAACATGAGCAGCAAGGAGATCATCACGATTCTGAAAAGGGTGAACATGCCCGTCAACAACCATATGAGCGTCATGGAAGACAGCATGGTCGCGGCCGTGCAGAAGTTTTTCCACGACGTCAAGGCGAATGCGGCGGCGAAGATGGCGCAGGGCGGCGCCAAGCAGGGCGCGCCGAAGCAGGGCGGCGGCGAGCGCCGGCCGGCGCCGGAAGGCGCGCAGGGCGCTTCCGGCGGCCAGCCGCAGCGCCGCGAGGAGCCGGGCGCGCGCTCGGCCGTCGCTTCGCGGCCGGCGCCGTCGCCGAGCGCCGCGGCGGAGCCCGGCGTCGCGAGCCGGCCGCAGGGCGGCTCGCAAGGCCAGAACGGCGGCGGGGGCAACGGCAACCGGCCGCAGGGCCAAGGCGGCGGCCGTCCGCAGGGCGAGCGCCGGCAAGGCGGCCAGAGCGGTCAGGGCGGCCAGGGCGGTCAGGGCGGAGGCAACCAACGCCCGCAAGGCGACCGGCCGCAGGGCCAAGGCGGCAACCGCCCGCAGGGCGAGCGCGACCGCGGCCAGGGAGGCGGGTTCAACCGCGGCGGCGACCGCGGCCAGGGCCAAGGCGGCGGCCGTCCGCAAGGCGACCGCGGGCAAGGCGGCGGCTTCGGCGGCGGACGGGCGCAGGGCCAAGGCGGGTTCAACCGCGGCGGCGACCGGCCGCACGGCCAGGGCGGTTCGCGCCCGCAGGGCCAGGGCGGCTTCGGCGGCGGACGCGGGCAAGGCCAAGGCGGGTTCGGCGGCCGTCTGACGGTGCCGGTTCCGGCGCCGGCCGCGGCGGCAGCGGGCGGACGCGGTTCCGGCCGGGCGGGCGGACGAGCGGAAGGACGCCGCGACGGCGACAGCCGCGGCCCGGGCGGCAAGCGGAAGGATAACGACTTCGGCAAGCGGTTCGAGGAAGGCCGTCAGGGCAGCCTGAAAACCAAGGGCAAAGGCGGCAAAAACGCCAAGGGCAAAGGCAACCAGCCGCCGCGCGAGAAGATCGACAACACGCCGAAGAAGATCATCGTCCGCGGCGAGATGACGGTCGGCGAGCTCGCCAAGCTGCTGCACAAGGACGCTTCCGAAGTGATCAAGAAGCTGCTCCTGATGGGCGTCATGGCGACGATCAACCAGGATCTCGACCTCGACACCGTGCTGCTCGTCGCCAGCGAATTCGGCGTCGAGACGGAAGTGAAGATCGTCGTCGAGGACACCAACTTCGAGACGATCGAAGAGAACGACGATCCCGCCGATCTCGTCACCCGTCCGCCGGTCGTCACCATCATGGGCCACGTCGACCACGGGAAGACGACGCTGCTCGACGCGATCCGCGAAACGCAGGTCGCCAGCGGGGAAGCGGGCGGCATTACGCAGCACATCGGCGCTTACCAGGTCGAGGTGCACGGACAGAAGATCACGTTCCTGGACACCCCGGGCCACGAAGCGTTCACGACGATGCGCGCCCGCGGCGCCCAGGTGACCGATATTACGGTGCTGGTCGTGGCAGCCGACGACGGCGTCATGCCGCAGACGGTCGAGGCGATCAACCACGCCAAGGCGGCCAACGTGCCGATCATCGTCGCCGTCAACAAGATCGACAAGCCGGGCGCGAACCCGGACAAAGTCAAGCAGGAGCTGACCGAATACGGCCTGGTGCAGGAAGAGTGGGGCGGCGACACGATCTTCGTCGAGCTGTCCGCGAAGCAGCGCATCAACCTTGACGGTCTGCTCGAGATGATTTTGCTCGTCGCCGAAGTGAACGACTACAAGGCGAACCCCGACAAACGGGCGCGCGGCACGGTCATCGAGGCCGAGCTGGACAAGGGCAAAGGCCCGATCGCGCGCATCCTCGTGCAGAACGGGACGCTCAAGGTCGGGGACGCGTTCGTCGCGGGCGACTGCTTCGGGCGCATCCGCGCGATGACGAACGACCGCGGCCGCCGCGTCAAGGAGGCGGGACCGTCGACGCCGGTCGAAATTACCGGCCTCACCGAGGTGCCGCAGGCGGGCGATCCGTTCATGGTGTTCGAGGACGAGCGCAAGGCGCGCGAAATCGCCGAGAAGCGCGCGATCAAGACGCGCCAGGAAGCGATGAAGTCGCACCAGAAGGTGACGCTGGACGATCTGTTCAGCAAGATCAAGGAAGGCGAGATCAAGGACCTCAACGTCATTCTGAAGGCCGACGTTCAAGGCTCCCTCGAAGCGCTCAAAGGCTCGCTGGAGAAGATCGAGGTGGAAGGCGTCCGCGTCAAGACGATTCACAGCGGCGTCGGTGCGATTACCGAATCCGACATCTCGCTCGCTCTGGCCTCCTCGGCGATCGTCATCGGCTTCAACGTCCGTCCGGAGCCGCGCGCGGCCGCCATGGCGGAGATGGAGAAGGTCGACGTCCGCCTGCACCGGATCATCTACAAAGTGATCGAAGAGATCGAACAGGCGATGAAGGGCATGCTCGATCCGGTATTCAAGGAGAAGGTCATCGGCCACGCGGAAATTCGCGAGACGTTCAAGGTCAGCAAGGTCGGCACGATCGCCGGCTGCATGGTCACCGACGGCAAAGTGTCGCGCAGCGCCGAGGCCCGCGTCATCCGCGGCGGAATCGTCGTGCACGAAGGCAAGATCGATTCGCTCAAGCGGTTCAAGGATGACGCCCGCGAAGTTCTGGAAGGCTACGAATGCGGCCTGACGCTGGAGAAGTTCAACGACCTCCAGATCGGCGACATCATCGAAGCGTTCGTCATGGAATCCGTTGAGCGCTAAAGCCCCGCCAATTCAAACGAGGTGAACGGCATGACGAAATTTCGCGTAGGACGAGTCGGCGAACAGATCAAGAAGGAGATCAGCTCCCTCATTCAGACGGAGCTGAAGGACCCCCGCATCGGATTTATTACCGTTACCGGCGTGGACGTCACCGGCGATTTGTCGCTGGCGCGCGTATATTTGAGCATTCTCGGCAGCGACGAGCAGAAGGAGGCGACCCTTCACGCCCTCGGCCGGGCGAAGGGGTTCCTCCGCACCGAGCTGGGCCAACGGATTCGTCTGCGGCATACGCCGGAGATCGAGTTCCGCTTCGACAGCTCGATCGAGTACGGCAGCCGCATCGAGGCGCTGCTGCAGGAGATCAATCGGGAGAGCCGCGGCGAATGATGCGGGAGCAGGCATGGGACGAAGCGGCGGCCTTCCTCCGGGAGCGCGACGATTTCCTCGTCGTCTCCCACGTGCAGCCGGACGGCGACGCCATCAGCTCGACGGTGGCGGTCGGCTGGCTGCTGCACCGGCTCGGCAAATCGTTCGTCATGTACAACGAAGGACCGGTGCCGCAGCGGCTCGGCTTTCTGTGGAACAGCGCGGCGATCGCGACCGCGGCCGGCGGTTGCCCGCAGCGCCGGCACCGCAACGTGATCGCTGTGGATTGCGCCGATTTCGCGCGGTGCGGAAGCGCCAGGGAGCGATTCGCCGAAGGAGCCGAGCTGCTCAACATCGACCACCATCCGACGAACGACGCGTTCGGGCGGACGAACCTGATCGTCCCGGACGCCGCGTCGACGACGGAAATTTTGTTCCGCCTGATCGAGCGGATGGGGCTTCCGCTTGACCGGGACGTCGCCACCGCGCTCTACACCGGTCTCATGACCGACACCGGCGGCTTCCGCTACGCCAATACCGGCCCCGCCGTTATGAGGATGGCGGCGCGCCTGCTCGAGGCCGGCGCGGACGGTCCGGCGCTGGCGGAGACGCTGCTGGAGCGGATGACGGCGAGCCAGATGAAGATCCTGCAGCGGGCGCTGCCTCGGCTGGCGTTCAGCGAAGACGGGCGCATCGGCTGGCTGTGGGTGAACGCCGACGATTTGCGCGAGACGGGGGCGTCCAACGAGCACCTGGAAGGGCTCGTGAACTACCCCCGCAACGTCGAAGGCGTCGAGGTCGGCTTGCTGTTCAAGCAGCTGGCGCCGGATTCGGTGAAGATCAGCCTGCGTTCGGCGGGCGGCGCCGACGTGGCGGCGATCGCCAAGCAGTTCGGCGGCGGCGGACACGTGCGCGCGGCCGGCTGCCGGCTGAGCGCCGATCTCGGCTCCGCGATCGAGCAAGTGGTGGCGGCGGTGCGGCGAGCGCTGGATGATGCCGGATGAGGAACAACGGACAAGCAAGCCGGCTCGAAGGCGTGCTCGGCATCTGGAAGCCCGCCGGCTGGACTTCGCACGACGTGGTGGCGAAGGCGCGGCGAATATTGCGCGTCAAGCGGATCGGCCATACCGGCACGCTCGATCCGGCGGTGACCGGGGTGCTGCCGATTTGCATCGGCCGGGCGACGAGAATGGTCGAATATTTGCAGGAGAAGCCGAAGGCGTACGAGGCGGTGCTGCGCTTCGGCATCGCGACCGACACGCAGGATCTGGACGGGGAAGTCGTCGAGCGGGCGGACGCGTCGCATCTGACTGAAGAGCGCATTCGCGACGCGGCGCTGTCGTTCGTCGGCGACATCGAGCAGGTGCCGCCGATGGTTTCCGCGGTCAAGGTCGGCGGCAAAAGGCTGTACGAACTGGCCCGGCAAGGGGTGACCGTCGAACGCAAGCCGCGCCCGGTCACGATTCACCGTCTGGACGTGCTGCGGATCGACGCTTCCGGGCCTTATCCCGAAATCGGCTTTTCCGTGCGCTGCTCGAAGGGAACCTATATTCGGACGCTCTGCGTCGATATCGGACGCAAGCTGGGGGTGCCGGCCGTCATGGCGTCGCTCGTCCGCACCGAGAGCGCCGGCCTCACCGCGTCCGATTGCGTGACGATCGAACAGCTTGCCGAGCTGCAGGCGGAGGGACGCTTGGCGGAGCGGCTGATCGCGGCGGACCGACTGCTCGGCGAGATGCCGGACGCGCAGGCGCCCGAGCTGCCGGCGATGCACGCGCTGCAGGGCAAGCCGGTTGCGGCCGGACGGCTGAGGCCGAAGCCGGACAAGCCGGGGCTGTGGCGGCTGTACCGCGAAGCGGACGGCGCGTTCCTCGGGCTGTTCGAGAAGCCGGAGGGAGACAGCTCGCTGCGTCCGGTCAAAGTATTCCACCCGTCCGAGGACGAAGGAAGACAGACGACCGGGCAGCGGTAGTTAGGCGCAACCGTTACCCAGCGGCGTAAGCGCCGCGGTCGGTTGTCGGCAAGCCGCAACCTTTACCGGCGCCAGTGCCGCGGTCGGTTGGCGCAAGAAGGCAGGAGGACAGTTGTGGAACGTTACGAGATTGCTTATTCGAAGGCTGCGGAATCGTTCATGATTCCCGCCGGCGCCGTGAAGCCCGGCGGGCTGTCGCTGGCGATCGGATTTTTCGACGGGGTCCACCTGGGCCATGCCGAAGTGGTGCGGCGGGCGGTCGAACGGGCGCGCGAGCGCGGGCAGACGCCGGCGGTGCTGACGTTCGACCCGCATCCGCGCGCCGTGCTCGGCAAGGATCAATACTACACCGTGCTCACTCCGTTTCCCGGCAAGCTGGAACTGTTCGAGTCGCTCGGGGTGGAGCTTGTTTTCGTACTGTCGTTTACGCCGGATTTCTCGCAAGTATCGGCCGAGCGGTTCGTTCGCGATTTGCTGCTCCCGCTCGGCGTCGCGACGGCTGTCGTCGGCTTCGACTTCAAGTTCGGCCACCGCGGCCTCGGAGACGCCGCGCTGATGCGCCAGGCGAGCGGCGGCGCGATCGACGTGCAGGTGGTCGAGCCGGTGTTCCTCGGCGGTTCCAAGGTGAGCAGCACGCGCATTCGCGAGCTGCTGCAGGAGGGGAACTGCGAGGAAGCGGCGCGGCTGCTCGGTCGTCCGTTCGAGGTGGCGGGAACGGTCGTGCACGGCCGGGCGCTCGGGCGCCAGCTCGGCTTCCCGACCGCCAATCTGGAACCCGAGGCTCCCTATTTCCTGCCGCGACACGGCGTGTACGCCGTTGCGGTGGCGGGAGCGGAGAGCGACCCGGAGAAGACGGTGCGGGGCGTCATCAACGTCGGCGTTCGGCCGACCGTCGACAGGCCGGGGGGCGAACCGAAGCTCGAGGTTCATCTGCTCGACTTCGCGGGCGATTTGTACGGCCGCACGTTGACCGTGCGCTTCCATGCGTTCCTGCGGCCGGAGCGGAAGTTCGATTCGCTGGACGAGCTCGTCGCCCAGATCGGCCGCGACGTAGAGGAAGCCCGGCGGCAACTGGCTGCGGCCGAGCCGCAAGCTTGACGGGTGCCCGGGTGGCCGCCATCGAAGGGATCGTCGTCTTTTTTTCGCGCCGCATTGAATTCGCTCTTCATCGTATGCTATACTAAACCTCGTTGCGACGTCGGCCGGAGCCGGCTTAAGCGACGCAACCTTGGCTTGGCTGCACGCACCGGCTCACCGGCGGCGGCGAGGCTAACGGCGATTCATCATGAAGGAGGTGAGCACGAATGGCTTTGACGCAAGAACGCAAGCAGGAATTGATCGAACAATTCAAGACGCATCCGACGGATACCGGTTCCCCGGAAGTCCAAATCGCCATTTTGACGGAGAACGTCAACAACCTGACGGAGCATCTGCGGGAGCACAAGAAGGACCATCATTCCCGCCGCGGTCTGCTCAAGATGGTCGGCCAGCGCCGCAAGCTGCTGGCGTACCTGAAGAACAAGGACGTCAACCGTTACAGCGCTCTGATCGAGAAGCTCGGCCTGCGCCGTTAATATTTCTCAAGGAAAGCAACCTGGCCGTGTCGCGCGGGGAACGATCCCGACCGGCGGCGGGTTGCTTTTTTCCGTATACCGCCTTGCTTGCGGCTGCGGGGAGCAGGAAATAATGGGAACAGTGTCGAACTTACAAAAGTCAACCATGAGGAGGGATTTCGTTGGAACAAAGTGTAGAGATGCAGCTCGGCGGCCGCAAGCTCGTCCTGGAAACCGGGAGGCTCGCCAAACAGGCGAACGGAGCGGTATTCGTCCGGTATGGAGACACGGTCGTGCTGTCCACGGTGACGGCTTCGTCGGAACCGAAGGACCTGGATTTTTTCCCGCTTACTGTCAACTACGAGGAGCGGCTGTACGCCGTCGGCAAAATTCCGGGGGGCTTCATCAAGCGGGAAGGACGTCCGAGCGAAAAGGCGATTCTGGCCAGCCGGCTGACCGACCGTCCGATCCGGCCGCTGTTCCCGGAGGGCTTCCGCAACGACGTGCAAATCGTCAACCTGGTCATGAGCGTCGACCAGGACTGCTCGCCGGAAATCGCCGCGATGATCGGCACCTCGGCCGCGCTGTCCATCTCCAACGTGCCGTTTAACGGCCCGATCGGCGGCGTCATCGTCGGCCGGGTCGACGGACAGTTCGTCGTCAACCCGACCGTCGCTGAGGAGCAGAAAAGCGACATGTACGTCGTCGTGGCCGGCACCCGCGACGCGATCATGATGGTGGAAGCCGAAGCCGACGAAGTGCCGGAACAAGACATGCTCGAAGCGATCATGTTCGGTCATGAAGAGATCAAGAAGATCGTCGACACGATCGATCGGCTTGTCGCCCTGTGCGGCCAGCCGAAGATGGAAGTCGTTCTTCATTCGGTCGATCCGGGCGTCGAGGCCGACGTCGTCGCCTATGCGAAGGACCGCCTGGTCGAAGCCGTCCGCATCGAGGAGAAGCATGCGCGGCAGGAGGCGATCGACGCCATCAACGCCGAGACGGTCGAGCACTTCACGGCCTTGTATGCGGAAGAGCCGGAGAAGCTGGCCGACGTCAAGGAAGTGCTGTACGACATCGTCAAAAAAGAAGTGCGCCGCCTCATCACGCACGACAAAGTGCGTCCCGACGGTCGCAAGGTGAACGAGATTCGCCCGATTTCCGGCGAAGTCGGACTGCTGCCGCGCACGCACGGCTCGGGGCTGTTCACCCGCGGCCAGACGCAGGCGCTCAGCATATGTACGCTCGGCGCGCTCGGCGACGTGCAAATTCTCGACGGCATCGACCTGGAAGAATCGAAGCGGTTCATGCACCACTATAACTTCCCGCCGTTCTCGGTCGGCGAAGCCCGTCCGCTCCGCGCCCCGGGACGACGCGAAATCGGCCACGGCGCGCTCGGCGAACGCGCGCTGCTGAAGGTCATTCCGTCCGAAGAAGAGTTTCCGTACACGATCCGCCTCGTCTCCGAAGTGCTCGAATCGAACGGCTCGACGTCGCAGGCGAGCATCTGCGCCAGCACAATGGCGCTTATGGACGCGGGCGTGCCGATCAAGGCGCCGGTCGCCGGCGTGGCGATGGGCCTCATCAAGGACGGCGAGCATTTCACGATTTTGACCGACATCCAAGGGATGGAAGACCATCTCGGCGACATGGACTTCAAGGTGGCCGGCACCGCCAAGGGCATCACCGCGATCCAGATGGACATCAAGATCGACGGCATCGACCGCTCGATTCTGGACCAGGCGCTCGATCAGGCGAAGGAGGGCCGGATGTTCATCCTCGGCAAAATGTTGGAAGTGATCGCCGAGCCGCGCAAATCGTTGAGTCCGTACGCGCCGAAGATCGTCACGATGCGCATCCATCCGGACAAGATTCGCGACGTCATCGGCTCGGGCGGCAAGGTGATCAACAAGATCATCGAGGAAACCGGAGTCAAGATCGATATCGAGCAGGACGGCATGGTGTATATCGCCTCCGCAGACGCCGAAGCGAACGAGAAAGCCAGGTCGATCATCGAAGGGATCGTCCGCGAAGTCGTCGTCGGAGAAGTGTATCTGGGAACCGTCAAGCGGATCGAGAAGTTCGGCGCCTTCGTGGAAATATTGCCGGGCAAGGACGGTCTGGTGCACATTTCCCAGCTTGCGAACGAACGGGTCGCCAAGGTCGAGGACGTCGTGAGCATCGGCGACAAGATCCAGGTGAAGGTAACCGAGATCGACGCCATGGGCCGCGTCAATCTGTCGCGCAAAGCGCTGCTGACGGCGGGAGCGCCCGCGAAATAACCGCATATCCACCAACGAAAAGAGACCGATTTCGTCAGTCTCTTTTTTTGCGCCCTTTTTTCGGTTCCCGGCCGCACGATCCGGTTCCGTACATAATCCGTGCCGCATTGGCATAGGATGGAGACAAGGTGTTGGGAAAACGGGAGAAAACGCGCGCGAATCCGGAAGCGGGAGGTGAACGAACCGATGCGAACGACGTCGCCCGTCCGGCTGGCGGCGATGCTGCTCTGCCTGGCGGCGATTCTTGCGGCCGGCAAGTACGGGCCGCTGCATACCTATGTTCAGGCCGTCAAAGCGCAAGCGCGGGAGACGATCGGCTTCGAAAACCGGACAAGCCCTTCGGTAGCGGGGCTGCTCGGGCAAATTCGCCGCGAGGCGGCGAAGCGCCGCATTCCCCCTGTCGACGCGACGCTCGATCGCGTCTGGAAGGCGATTCCCGGCTACAACGGCCGGGAAGTGGACATCGACGCGACTTACGAGCAGGCCCGCGCGCTCGGATTGGGCGACGGCGCCCGCGCCGAGCAAATTCCTTGGGTGTATCGGGAAGTGCCGCCGGCGGTCGGCCTGGCCGATCTGGAGCCGGCGCCGACTTATCGCGGCAATCCGAACAAGCCGATGGTCGGGCTGATGATCAACGTCGCCTGGGGCAACGAATACTTGCCGTCCATTCTGGAAACGTTGCGCAAGGAAAAGGTGTCGGCCACATTCTTCTTCGACGGAAGCTGGCTGGCGAAGAACGGGGCGCTGGCGCAGGAGATCGTCCGGGAAGGCCATGAGGCTTCCAACCACGCGTACACGCATCCCGCGATGAGCTCGCTTGATTCCGCCCGCCAGCGCAGCGAAATCGTCCGTACGGAAGAACTGTTGAAGACGAAGCTGGGGGTGCGCAACCGCTGGTTCGCCCCGCCGTCCGGCGATTTCAACCAGACGACCGTCGACGTCGCGGCGCAAGCGGGCCTGAGGACGGTGCTCTGGACGCTGGATACGATCGACTGGAAAAATCCGCCCGCATCTTCGGTCGTGGCCAAAGTGAGCGCGCGGGCGCAAGCCGGAACGCTGATCCTCATGCATCCGACGCAGACGACGAGAGACGCCCTTCCCGGCATCATTCGCACCATTCGCGCCAAAGGGCTGGTGCCCGGCACCGTCTCGGAAACGCTGTCCGAGAAGCGGCTGGACCCGCAGGGCAACGAATGAGAACGCCGCGACCGCTCGTTTTCGCCATCCCCATTCAGCGCAGGCGCCGGCTATCGTCCATGAAGGAAAGCCGGCTTCTCCTTCGTCTGCGTCCGCCGGCTTTCACGTTCGCCGCTCGCTCGCGCTTCGTTCGGATGGGAGAGGCTCGGCAAGCCTGCTTCCCGATTTCCTTTTTTTTCGAGGCGCCAAGCTCTTGGACGAACGGTTCATTCGCTTCGGTTGAGACGGGTGCCGATATTTGTTATAGTGTTACTATTGATCTTTAGGGGGAAATCGGGTGAAGAAATATACGTTGAGCAACGGATTGCGCGTCGTGATCGAGACCATCCCGACCAGCCGTTCGGTCTCCTTCGGCATCTGGGTGAAGACCGGTTCCCGATACGAGACGCCGAGCAACAACGGCATTTCCCACTTCATCGAACACATGCTGTTCAAAGGAACGAAGCGGCACAGCGCCAAGGACATCGCCGACCGCTTCGACGGCATCGGCGGCAACGTGAACGCGTTTACGTCCAAGGAATATACGTGTTATTACGCCAAGGTGCTGGACCAGCATCTGCCGATCGCGGTCGATATTCTGTCGGATATGTTTTTCGAATCGGTGTTCGCCGAAGATGAACTCGCCAAGGAGAAAAACGTCATCCTAGAGGAAATCGCCATGTACGAGGATACGCCCGACGACACGGTGCACGATCTGGCCTCCCGCGCTTCGATGGGCGATCATCCGCTCGCCTACTCCATTCTGGGTACGGCGGATCGGTTGAACGCCATGGGACCCGACGACTTGCGGCAGTATATGGCGGAACGCTATTCCGTGGGGAGCACCGTCATCAGCCTCGCCGGCAACGTGGGGGAGGAAGTGCTGGAACTGCTCGAGAAGCACTTTGGAAACTTTCAAGTCCGCGGGCGCGACATGACGCTGGAAGTGCCGGTGTTTCGGTCCGGCGCGCTTTTTCATAAGAAGAAGACGGAGCAGAACCATCTGTGCCTGACGTTTCCGGGCTGCGCCAACGACGATCCGAAGATGTACGCGATGATTCTGCTGAACAACACGATCGGCGGGGGAATGAGTTCGCGCCTGTTCCAGGAAATTCGCGAAAAGCGCGGACTCGCCTACTCGGTCTACTCATATCACACGTCTTATGCGGACAGCGGTCTGTTCACGATCTATGCCGGCACCGCTCCGAAGCAGACGCGGGACGTCTACGAGCTGACGCTGGAAATGCTGGCCGACTTGCAGGCCAACGGCTTGACCGAAGCGGAAGTTCAGCGGGGCAAGGAACAGCTGAAGGGCAATCTGATCTTAAGTCTGGAGAGCACCAGCAGCCGGATGAACCGCATCGGCAAGAACGAGCTGATGCTCGGCCGGCACTACACGCTAGACGAGATGCTGCAGCGGATCGACGACGTGACCATGCAAGACATTCAGGACATGATCGGCAAAATCATGGGAGAACGAGGCTCCATCGCCGTTGTGGGAGCCAAGGAAAGCGTGTTGTCCGGTTTGGGGAGGGATTTCGTTGTTTCCAGTGCAGTTGAAGCGGCTTCCGGGGAATGAGGATATTCCGCTGCCGAAGCGAATGTCCGAATGGGCCGCAGGCTTCGATATTCATGCCGCCGTCGGCGAGCCGCTCGTGCTCGCCCCCGGCGAGCGCGCGCTCGTGCCGACCGGCTTCGCCATGGCGATGCCGCGCGAGCTGGAGGCGCAAGTCCGGCCGCGCAGCGGCCTGGCGCTGAAGCACGGCGTTACGTGCCTCAATTCGCCGGGCACGATCGACGCCGATTACCGCGGAGAGGTGAAGGTGCTGCTCGTCAACCTCGGGCAGGAGCCGTTCACGATCAAGCGCGGCGAACGCATCGCCCAGCTCGTCTTCCAGCAAGTGCCCCGGGTCGAGCTGTCGGAGGTCGAAGAACTGCCCGACACCGTCCGCGGCGCAGGCGGCTTCGGTCACACCGGAAAATAGCCGGTCGGCAAGGAAGCCTCTTGTCTCCGTCGACGAGAATCCGCATTCTCATTCGCATCCGGACAAGAGGCTTTTTTTGCGCCTTGCGGGGCCGTTTCGGCGGCCGGTGTCCGCATCATCCCTTTTCGCCACGATCCCCTCGTCTTCAACTTCCAACCCCTTCGTCTTCAACTCCTTTGACTCCAACCCCTTCGTCTCCAATCCCTTCGGCTCAGGAACCCCGTGCTCGACCTTTTCTTATCGGAACTTTTCATCGAAATCCCTCTCGCTCAGGGAACTCCCGTCTCCTTGTTGCGCTCTTTTTACCGCAATCCCTTCAGTTCAGGAATCCCGCGTCGTCATTCCCACATCGGTATTTTTCATCGAAATCCCTCTCGCTCAGGAAGCGCCGCCAACCTCTCCTTGTTGCGTTCTTTTCACCGCAATCCCTTCGGCTCAGGAATCCCGCGCTCGACCTTCTCTCATCGGAACTTTTCATCGAAATCCCTTTCGCTCAGGGAACGCCCGCCAACGTCTCCTTGTTGCGCTCTTTTCACTGCCATCCCTTCAGCTCAGGAAATCCGCGCTCGACCTTCTCTCATCGGAACTTTTCATCGAAATCCCTTTCGCTCAGGGAGCGCCCGCCAACGCCTCCTTGTTGCGTTCTTTTTACCGCCATCCCTTCGGCCCAGGAATACCGCGCTCGACCTTCTCTTATCAGTACTTTTCATCGAAATCCCTCTCGCTCAGGAAGCGCCGCCAACCTCTCCTTGTTGCGTTCTTTTCACCGCAATCCCTTCGGCTCAGGAATCCCGCGCTCGACTTTCTCTTATCGGTACTTTTCATCGAAATCCCTCTCGCTCAGGGAACGCCCGTTAACGTCTCTTTGTTGCGCTCTTTTTATCGCAATTCCTTCGGTTTAGGCGGATGGCTCATCGCAACGTCAGTCAGAGCAAAGGGCGATCCGATACGTTGAGTGGCCGTTTTCCCTAATCAAACGGGATATTGAGCGGTGCTGACCAGTAGAGAGGACATTTGCGGCGCGACCTGTACGAACGGGATTTCGGCCAAAAGGCGAAAACACAAGGCAAGAGCGAGACGTTCCTGAGCTAGCGGGATTTCGATAAAAAGTCGCTGATGGGAGGCAGAAGCGAAGACGTTCCTGAGCGAGTGGGATTTCGGTCAAAAGGCGCAAACGCAAGGCAAGAGCGAGACGTTCCTCAGCTAGCGGGATTTCGATAAAAAGGCGCTGACGAGAGGCAAGAGCGAAGCGTTCCTGAGCGAGTGGGATTTCGGTCAAAAGGCGCAAACGCAAGGCAAGAGCGAGACGTTCCTCAGCTAGCGGGATTTCGATAAAAAGGCGCTGACGAGAGGCAAGAGCGAAGCGTTCCTGAGCGAGAGGGATTTCGGTCAAAAGGCGCAAACGCAAGGCAAGAGCGAGACGTTCCTGAGCTAGCGGGATTTCGACCAAAAGGTGCTGACGGGAGGCAGGAGAGAGATGTTCCTGAGCAAGCGGGATTTCGGTAAAAAGGCACTGATGAGAGGCAAGAGTGAGACGTGCAAGCGGGATTTCGGTAAAAAGGCGCTGATGGGAGGCAGAAGCGAAGACGTTCCTGAGCGAGTGGGATTTTGGTCAAAAGGCGCAACGCAAGGCAAGAGTGAGACGTTCCTGAGCAAGCGGGATTTCGGTAAAAAGGCGCTGACGGGAGGCAGGAGAGAGAGGTTCCTGAACGAGCGGGATATCGAGAGGCTAAGAGAAGCGGGGGAGATCGGAAAGGGCGGAAAACGGGTGGCGCGGGGGGCCCGATTGGAGGGCTCGGCGACAGCGAACGGACCGTGCTCCAGGAGACGCGAAATTCATGCAGCAGATCGATCATCCCCTGAAGCGTCGCAGCGAACGGGTCGTGCGCCGGGAAGACGTCCCGGCCAGCCGTCTCCCGCCGTCTCCCACCGTCGCCCGGGCAGGATCGGTCGGCTGGGGGCATCCAGCGGACAGAGCGAGCGTTTTCCCAGCGAGTCGGCGGCCCTTGCAGCGATAGAACCGTCTCCCGGGCGGCATCGGTCGACCGGCTGCTCACAGCGGAACAGCGGACAGAGCGAGGCGTTCTCCCGGTACGGCGGAGACTGTTGCAGCGAAGCAACCGTCGCCCGGTCCGGGAAACGTGCCAAGCGAGTCGGAGGCCTCCGCACGGCGGCGTCTTCCCATTCCCGTTTGTTCATTTCCTGCAGCGTCTGGCCGTTAAATGAGCGCCTCCTGGCGAATAAGTTCCTTGCGCACCGCCTGGATGTCGGCCACGCCCCGGCTGGCGTATTGGGCCGCGGCGACGCCGGCGGCGTGGCCCGTCGCGAACGAAGTGCCGATGACGCGCGCCGAAGCGAAGGCGACGGGGTCGCACGAGATGATCCGGCCGGCGCACCACAGATTGCGGATGCCCGCCACTTTGAGCGTCTGCAGCGGGATGTCGTAAAACGATTTGTCGCGAATGTGGCGGTACACCGCGGGAGCGCCCTTCTCGTGGATTTCGACCGGCCAGCCGCCTCTCGCCACCGCGTCGGGACGCCGGACGCCGTTCAGGATGTCTTCGCCCCGCAGCATATCTTCGCCGACGACGTGTCTCGATTCGCGCACGCCGATGGCGGGGCCGGTTTGGCCGAGATAGGCGTTTTCGAAGCCCGGTATGTACTTCCGGAAGACGCGCAAATAAGCCCATGCCTGCCGCCGGGCCGACAATTCGGCTTCCGTCAGGCTGATCGAGTCGGGACCGTTCACGTACTCGTCGGCGAACATCGCCAGCACGTCCTGAGAGCCGGGCAGCCGCAGCACCATGCCTTTCTCCTTGGTCAGTGCCGTTTCGCCGTCCGCCTTGGCTTGCTGGATCGCTTCGGTGAAGCCGTTGCGCGTCAGGTCCGCATGCGGCGCGACGCCCCCGATGCGCATGACGAGCGTGCTCGCCTGAACTTGTCCTTCCTCGTTGCCGAACCGGACTTGTCCTCCCGCCAGCGCGGCCAGATCGGCCTCGCCGCTCGCGTCAACGAACGCCGACGCCTCGACCAGGAAGCGGCCGGAGTGATCGTAGCATTCGATCGCCTTCACTGCGCCGTCCTCGACGACGGCGCCGATCACTTGGCAGTGCAGCAGCGGTTTGACGCCGGAAGACAGGACAACCTTGTCCAGCGCGTATTTGGTCGCTTCCGCATCGAGCAGGACGATGACGTTGCCCGAGCGCGGATTGCGGTACGGCTCGCGGTACATGTTCAACTGCCGGAGCTCTTCCAGCACTTTCTCCCCGACGCCGCCGACAATTTGCTCATAGGGATCGCTTTGCGTGAAAAACCCGCAAAAGGTTAACACAGAGCTGTGCGTAGCGGCTCCGCCCCAATAGGGATTTTTCTCGATGAGCAAGGTTCGCATGCCAGCGTTTGCGGCACCGACGGCCGCGGCGACGCCCGCGCTGCCTCCGCCGGCCACCACCACATCGAACTCCATTCTTCTCTCGCTCATGCGAACAGCCTCCTCGGAAATCAATGAGACAAGCAACCTTCCTTACATCTTATTCGACGCAACGCCGTAAAAGTCTTGCAAATCGCAGCCAAACTTTGAAAAATTGCAGGAAAAAATGCAGCCGCCAGGAGAAAGAAGGGGCCGATGTAACTTTTCGGAAAATCCCGCGTATATAAGTTATCGTTTATTTTCACAAATAACTTGACGATTGCGGGGGGTTCGCACCACCATGAGCGGCTTGGGGCCGAATGACGGCATGGGCATGGGCATGTTCAATTTGATCACTACGCTGTTTCCGATCTTCTTTATCATCGTTATCGGCCTGATCGTGTTCCGGGCGGTGCGGGGCATCGGGCAATGGAGCCGCAACAACCGTTCGCCGGTGCTCAGCGTCCGGACGAAGGTCGTCAGCAAGCGGACCGAGGTGTCCCATCACCACCACAACGCGAACGATTCGTTCCATCACCATACGGACACGGTATATTACGCCACGTTCGAGGTGGAGAGCGGAGACCGCCTGGAGTTCGTCGTCAGCGGCACCGAGTTCGGTATGCTGGCCGAAGGGGACGTGGGCAAACTGACGTTTCAGGGCAGGCGGTATCTTAGGTTCGAGCGGGAGTAAAAGAAGGTGCGCCTTCCCGGATTCGGGCAAGGCGCATCTTCTTGCTCTAGCGCTGCGCGCCGCGGATCAGCTGCAGGCGGTACACGTATTCGAACAGAAATTCGAACGCCTCCAGATGCTTCTTCGCTTCGAACGCGTCGCGGCCCCAGGCGTAGATGCCGTGCTTGCGCAGCAGGATGCCGGGGATGCGGCGATCGAGACGCTCCGTCACTTCCGGCACGATGCGCGGAATGTCGGCGAAGTTGGAGACGATCGGGACGTCAATGACCGCTTCCTCGTCCCAGATATTGAACGCCTTGATCAGCTCGACTCCTTCGACGGGGACGGCGCGGCGCTCCCAGAACAGCTCGGAGACGAGGCAGTTGAACACCGAATGGATGTGGAAAATGGCGCCGCAGCCGGTCAACCGGTAAATTTCGCAGTGGATCAGCGTCTCGGCGGACGGCTTCAGCCTGGTCGGTTCGCAAGGCCGCCCCGTCTGATCGACGAGCAGGAAATCTTCCGGCGTGGACGCGGCCTTATCCTTGCCGCTCGCGGTGACGGCGAAGACGAAGCGGTCGGGCGCGAAATCGCCGACCCGCATGGACATGTTGCCGCTCGTGCCCGGGAACCAGCCGCGCGAGGCGAGATCGGCTTTGGCGACGCTCAGCTCGCGGTAAACCCGTTGTTTCTCCTCCAGCAAAATCAGTTCGCTCATGAATTCCATTCTCCTTGCTCCAGATGATGAACGACGTCGTGGAACGTCTCGAACGGCACGTGCGGCAATCCGAGCTCCCGGCACTTCTCGGTCAGATGGGATCGCGAGAACACAAGGTCGACCAGCTTCGCGCCGGCGAAGTCGGTGACGCTGTCGCCGATCAGAATGCGCGTGTATTGGTCCTGCGGGAAGCGGCGGATGATCGTCGTCTTGCACATGCCGCAATCGTTGTCGCACGCCTCGTCGCAGGCATGCGGCCATGTGATTCGGATGCGCTCCCCGCTAAAGTCGCTGCCGTTGCAAAAAATATGGTCGCGCGGGATACCGAACGGCGCCAGCAGCGGATAAACGAAAAAGTCGATGCCGCCGCTCGTGACGAAAAACGCCACATCGTGCGCCCGGCACCAGTCCAGCAGTTCGGCGAAGCCGTCGCGGATGCCGGCGTTGTCGACCACGTACGCCGTCACTTCCTCCTTCATGGCGGAAGGGAGGAGGGCGAACAGCTCGCCGACGCCCTGGCGGACGGACTTCTTGAGCGCGACGATGTCGCGGACGATCGGCTCCCAGCCCGGCGGATCGAAATGCTTCATCAAGGCGACGATGTTGTCGCGCAGCGTGATCGTGCCGTCGAAGTCGCAGAACAGCACGGGAGGCCGGCTTCCGGCGGCGGTCATGCGGTTCGGACCCCCCAACGCTCGATGGCGAGCCTGAGCTCCTCGTGGTCCGCCGCGGCTTCGGCCAGGTCGCGGCCGGCCAGCACGGCGTCGATCGCCTGGCGGAACGCCCGGCCGCCGGCCGCCGCCCCGAGCGGATGGCCGTGCACGCCGCCGCCGGCGTTGACGACGACATCGCGGCCGAAGTCGCGCACAATGAGCGGGACGAGGCCGGGATGGATGCCGGCGGACGGCACCGGGAACGGCGCCTGAAGCGGCAGCGACGGATCGAGCAGGGCGGCTTGAACGGCCAGGTTCTCCTCCTTCGGCATCACCACGGAGCCGTACGGGGAGGGGAACAGCGACAAGTCGGCGCCGGCGATGCGGACCAGCTTGCCGAGCAGGAGCGGCGCGGCGATGCCATGATACGGAGACGGGTAGAACGCGCCGGCGAGCGCCGGATGCGCGGCGATCGGCACGTCGACGGCGCTGTCCGCCGCCAGCTCCGCCAGGGCGTCGAAGCCGTACGACAGCACGTTGAACAGCAGGCCGTTCGCGCCGGCGTCGATCGCCCGGCGGGCGTTCTCGCGCAGCTTGGACGTCGGACCGGTCAGGTTGGCGAAATAGATCAGCTTCTGCCCGGTCTCGCGCTCGGCTTGCCGGGCGGCGGCGATGCACGTCTCGACCCGGCGTTCCAGCGGCGTCAGCGGATTTTCGAACAAAATCTCGTCATCCTTGATCAGATCGACGCCGCCGAGCGCCTGCTGAAGGAACTGTTCGCGCAGCCCGTCCAGGTCGTAGCCGACGACCGACTTGAAGATGCTCATCAATAGCGGACGCTTGTCCACGCCGAGCCGCTTGCGCACGCCGCCGATGCCGAACTTCGGCCCGGAGAACGCCGCCAGGAAGTCGGCCGAAGGCTGCAGGTCGAGCAGCTTGATGCGGCCGTCCATCGACAGCTTGCCGAAGACGGTGACGAGCAGCGCCGGCAGGTCGCGGCTGAAGTTCAGCTCGGGATAGGCGATCGTGATGTCGGCGTAGCGTTCGCCCGGCGCGACGCCTTCGGGTTCGTACGGGCGCACGTCGACTACGAGGCCGAGGTGCTTCTCCATCTTTTGCCGCGTCACTTCGGGCAGGTCGGTCCAACTGCCGACCGTCAGGCCGACGGCGATGCCTTCGGCTTTTTTGCGGAAATCGGCTTTGTCGTCGTAAAGCCGGTACGTGGCTAGCGTATAGCCTTGCTTCGCGAATGGCGATGTACTCATCGGTCCATCTTCCTTCCGATCTCGGGCGTTCGCCCGCAAAATTCGCAATGCGGCCTCCTCGCGCCGCTTCACTTCCCGGTCGGCTCTCCGCCGGCCAGCGCCTCGTCCGCAATCGCCCGGCCGATCTCGCCGGCCCGCTCGGCGCAGCGGTCCATCGCCTGCCGGACGGCGCCGGCGAAGCCGAGCCGCTCCAGCGTCTCGAGCGCCGCCTGCGTCGTGCCGTTCGGCGACGTCACCTTGCGCCGCAGGCTGCCGGGCTGCTCGCCGGTCTGCCGCACCATCTCGGCCGCGCCGAGCACCGTCTGCACGGTGAGCGCGCGGGCCGCTTCCGGCGTCAGCCCCTGGGCCGCGCCGGCTTCGATCATCGCCTCCATCATGTAGTAGATGTAGGCGGGGCCGCTGCCGGATACGGCTGTGACCGTATCGAGCAGACGCTCGTCGACGACGGTCGCGAGGCCGACGGCGTCGAACAGGGCGAGCCCGAGCTCGCGGCCTTCCGGCGGGACCGACTCGGAGAAGCTGACGCCGGTCGCGCCGAGGCCGATCGTGCTCGACGTGTTCGGCATCGCGCGGACGATCGGATGCGGCCGGCCCAGCAGCGATTCCATCGTGCCGATGGACAGGCCGGCGATGACGGAGACGAGCGTCTGGTCGGCGCGCAGTTGCGGCTTCAGGTCGAGCAGGGCGGCGGCCGCGTCCTTCGGCTTCATGAGCAGCACGATGACGTCGGCTTCGGCCAGCGCCCGTTGCCGCTCCTCCGGCTCGATCGCGGGCACGACGCCGTACGTGCGCTCAAGCTCGCGCAGCCGGTCCGCGTTGCTCCGGTTCAGCACGCGAATGCGCTGAGGTGCGGCGACGCCTTTGCCGACGAGGCCGCGCATAAGCGCTTCGGCCATCGCGCCGGCCCCGTAAAAGGCGAAGTCAACGTTCCCCAGCGGGGAAGACGGTTGACGGTTCATGGTGAACACCACTCCTGTATCGTTCGGATGGGGGGGAGCGAAGCGAACAAGCACCGCAAGCGGCTCCGCCTCCGGGGTCAGCCCCGGACCTGGCCGGAGCCGCGGACGAGAAACTTCGTGGACGTCAGCGCCGGCAGCCCCATCGGCCCGCGCGCGTGCAGCTTCTGCGTGCTGATGCCGATCTCGGCGCCGAAGCCGAACTCGAAGCCGTCGGTGAAGCGGGTCGACGCGTTGTGGTAGACGGCGGCCGCGTCGACTTCCTGCAGGAACCGCTCGGCGTGGGCGGCCGTCTCGGTGACGATGCACTCGGAGTGCATCGTGCCGAAGCGGCGAATATGGTCCAGCGCCTCGTCCAGGCCGGAGACGACGCGGACGTTCAGGATGTAGTCGTTGTACTCGGTCGCGTAATCCTCGTCGGTCGCCGCCTTCGCCCAAGGAATCAGGTCCCGGGCGGCGGCGTCGCCGCGCAGCTCGACGTTTCGCTCGCGGAACCGCTCGGCCAGCGCGGCGAGGTGCCGCTTCGCGAACGATTCGTGGACGAGCAGCGTCTCCATGGAGTTGCAGACGGAAGGACGCTGGACCTTGGCGTTGATCGCGATCGCTTCGGCCATGGCGGGGTCCGCCGTGTCGTCCACGTACGTATGGCAGATGCCGGCTCCGGTCTCGATGACCGGCACCATCGCGTTCTCGACGACGTTGCGGATCAGCGCGGCGCCGCCTCGCGGAATGACGACGTCGAGCAGCCCGGTCAGCTTCAGCATCTCGTCGACCGAGGAGCGGTTCGGGTCCTCGATCAGCTGCAGGGCGTCCGCCGGCACGGCGGTGGAGGCGAGCGCCTCCCGCATGACCGCGACGATCGCGCGGTTGGACTGAAGCGCCGCCGAGCCGCCGCGCAGCACGACGGCGTTGCCCGTCTTCAGGCAGAGCGCCGCCGCGTCGACGGTCACGTTCGGCCGCGCCTCGTAAATCATGCCGATGACGCCGAGCGGCACGCGCTTCTGGACGATGTGCAGGCCGTTCGGCCGATCGAACGTCGCGAGCACTTCGCCGACCGGGTCGGGCAGCCGAACCACTTCCCGCACGCCTTGGGCGATGCCCGCGATTCGCTCGGGCGTCAGCTTCAGCCGGTCGAGCAGCGATTCGGACGTGCCGCCTTCCCGTCCCCGCTGCAAATCCAGCTCGTTGGCGGCGACGATGGCGTCCTGCTGCGCCAGCAGCGCGTCGGCCAGGCGCAGCAGCGCTTCGTTTTTCTGCTCCGTCGTCAGCAGGCCTAGCGCGGGCGACGCACTCCTCGCCACCGCCGCCTTCTGTCTTGCTTCACTCATGCAGATGCGCCTCCTTTTGCACATGGGTGGTGACCCAGTCGTCGCGATGAATGATTTCGATCCGGGACGCGTTGGCGCGCCTTGCGGCTTCTTCCCCGGGCAGCCCGGCGGCGGCTACGGTCTGCTCCGCCGAATAGTGGGTAACCCCGCGTCCGAGCGTGCGGCCTTCGGCGTTCGCCACTTCGACGACGTCGCCGGGGTGGAACTCGCCTTCCGCGCCGATGACGCCGGCGGGGAGCAAGCTTTTGCCGCCGTGCAGCAGCGCTTCCTCGGCCCCCGCGTCGACGAAAATTTTCCCTTGCGGCACGGCGAGGAAGCCGATCCACTTCTTGCGGGCCGGCAGCGAGCGGAGGGAGGTTGTGAAGTACGTCCCCCGGCCGCGCCCCGCCACCGCTTCCGCCAGCTGGCCGGGCTCGCTCACCCGGCCGATGAAGGTGGCGACGCCGCCGCCGATCGCGATCCGGGCTGCTTCGATCTTCGAGCGCATGCCGCCCGTGCCGACGCTCGAACCCGCGCCGCCGGCGATGCGGTACAACTCCTCGGAGATGACGTCGATCCGCTCGATCCGCCGCGCGTTCGGGTCGACGCGGGGGTCCGCGGTGTACAGCCCCTCGATGTCGGTGAGGATGAACAGGGCGTCCGCCCTGACCAGATTGGCGACGAGCGCGGACAGCGTGTCGTTCTCGCTGAACTTGAGCTCGTCCGTCGCCACCGTGTCGTTCTCATTGATAATGGGCACGACCTGCTGCTTCAGCAGCTCCTCGATCGTCCGCTCCGCGTTGAGGGAGCGCGAGCGGCTGCCGAAGTCCGGCCGCGTCAGCAAAATTTGCGCCGCCGCAAGGTCGTGCGCCGCGAACGCCTCCTGGTACGCCTGCATCAGCAGCGCCTGTCCGACGGCCGCGGCCGCCTGCTTCTGGTGCACCTGCCGGGGCCGCGCCGGATAACCGATGCGGCGAAAACCGGCCGCGACGGCGCCGGAAGTGACCAGCAGCACCTCGACGCCGCTCTTCCTCAGCCCGGCCAGTTCGTCCGCGAAGAAGCGTACCCGTTCCCGGCTCAAGCCGCCTTCGTCGGATGTGAGCGAGCTGCTGCCTATTTTCACGACGATTCGTCGGTTCATCTCTCTCCCGCCTTCCGCAACGCAGGTTCCCAACAACAAAAAAACTTTCGCCCTTCTTCCAAAGGACGAAAGTTGCCTTCCGCGGTACCACCTTCATTGACGCCGACCCGACCCGCGGAGCGGCATCCGCTCGAATCCTGGTAACAGCAGGAACTGTCCGGCTCGTCGCCGGCCGCTCGGGGATGGGGGAAGCGGGGGGCGGCGCGAATTCTTCCAGCCGAGGAATCCGCTCTCTGTCGCCGCCGCAAATCCGCTTCGTTGCCCGTCATCGCGTTTGTCGCTTGGCGCCGCCCGTCGCGGGCGGCTTCGGTTAACCTTAAGGATAGCACGCCTAGCCGGCTTTGTAAAGAAACCGCAATCACTCAGCTAAAATGTTACCGAAGAGGCATCGGATCACTCACATCGAAATGTTACCGAGGGGATGTGAGTTGAAATTGAGCATGAAAACACGACGTGAAGTGATCCATGCCTTGGCTGATCAGTACAAGAGAGCGAAAACGCGTAATGAGAAATCTGCAAT
>Ga0207789_1000054_pt1 | contig 123479 bp, 103 predicted proteins | sample HigsolmetaGSP12D_FD_184840 | JGI IMG/M metagenome (GOLD analysis project Ga0207789, IMG submission 184840) | High solid enriched microbial communities from the Joint BioEnergy Institute, USA - SP1-2-D (SPAdes) | ecosystem: Engineered > Bioreactor > SSF (Solid state fermentation) > Aerobic >... | reverse complement strand
TTATATCATAAAGTACGTGCATATTACTACAAAAATATGAAGAAAATTTGACAAAAAATATATAAAAAAAAGCCCATTTAATGGGCTTTCTGGTAATTTTTTGTAAAGCAAAAGTGTCAAACTCCCGAATATGAACGTTACCTGTACCGGAATGAGCAGGTTGAAACTGGCTGGGGCTCTTATAAACCAATTTGGGAGGAGTTAATGAAGCTTGTGATAGGGGGGAAACTTACTTGACCTTATGTTGAATTCACTTTACAATAATGACGTTCAGTAAAACTTGATAACTTCCATTCCTTCATATATCCTCGATAATCTGGTTCGAGAGTCTCTACCAAACTACCGAAAATAGTTTGACTATGAAGGCAGTTTTCTAATTTTTTTCTTTTGAATCGGTAAGTAATCCCTTCAAATAATAACTTGAATGAAAACTAGAAACTGCCTTTACTGGTAGTATCTAGTTTTTATTATATGGTTTATTTCCTTTTATATCGAAGCCGAGGAGGATTTATATAGGTTTTACACTGTATGTGGTGATGTATATATTCATAAGGAAGGAAGGGTATACTGATATAAAAAATAGATTGAAGAGGTGGAAAGATTGGTTAATGCAACAAAACAGGAAATGATTATCGTCTTGGACTTTGGCAGCCAATATAATCAACTAATTACAAGGAGAATCCGAGAGTTCGGCGTATATAGTGAACTGCACCCACATACAATAACGGCTGAGGAAATAAAGAAGATGAATGTAAAAGGAATTATTTTTTCCGGTGGTCCGAATAGTGTATATGATGAGGCAGCTTTTACTTGTGATGAAAAAATTTTTGAGCTGGGACTTCCTATTTTAGGGATTTGTTACGGAATGCAGCTAATGGCCAAACATTTTGGCGGGAAAGTGGAAAAGGCTGAAACCCGTGAATACGGGAAAGTAGAAATTCAAGTAAGTACGAATAAAGCTTTGTTTCGAAATTTGCCAGAACAACAAGTTGTGTGGATGAGTCATGGCGATCTAGTGAAAGAAGTACCAAGTGGGTTTACTGTGGACGCAGAAAGTTCCTCCTGCCCAATTGCTGCGATGAGTAATGAAGAAAAAAAACTGTACGGCGTTCAATTCCATCCTGAAGTTCGCCATTCGGTTTATGGAAATGATTTGTTAAAGAATTTTGTATTCGGTATTTGTGGCAGTGAAGCAAATTGGTCGATGGATCAATTTATCGAAATGGAAATCGAAAAAATTCGTGAAACCGTTGGCGATAAAAAAGTTCTTTGTGCATTAAGCGGTGGGGTTGACTCTTCTGTTGTTGCGGTTTTAATCCATAAAGCAATTGGCGACCAGCTAACATGTATCTTTGTTGATCATGGCTTACTTCGAAAAGGGGAAGCCGAAAGTGTTATGGAAACATTCTGCCAAAAATTCCATATGAATGTGATTAAAGTTGATGCCCAAAGACGTTTCTTGGATAAATTGAAAGGTGTCAGTGATCCGGAACAAAAACGGAAAATAATCGGTAATGAATTTATCTACGTTTTTGATGACGAGGCTCATAAATTAGAAGGAATTGAATTTTTAGCCCAAGGGACTTTATATACGGATGTCATTGAAAGCGGAACGACCACTGCACAAACAATTAAATCCCACCATAATGTTGGTGGTCTCCCGGAAGATATGAATTTTACATTAATCGAACCGTTAAATACGTTATTTAAAGATGAAGTTCGTGCCCTCGGAACTGCTCTTGGGATTCCGGATGAAATTGTTTGGCGACAACCATTTCCGGGTCCGGGTCTGGGAATTCGGGTTTTAGGTGAAGTAAGCGAAGAAAAATTGGAGATTGTGCGGGAATCTGATTGGATTTTACGGGATGAAATTAAGAAAGCTGGCTTGGATCGCGATATATGGCAATATTTTACCGTTCTACCTAATATTCGCAGTGTCGGTGTCATGGGGGATGCAAGAACCTATGATTACACGATTGGCATTCGTGCTGTAACTTCTATTGACGGTATGACTTCAGATTGGGCAAGAATTCCATGGAAAGTACTGGAGAAAATTTCAACACGCATTGTTAATGAAGTTCCTCAGGTCAATCGGGTTGTCTATGACATTACAAGTAAACCACCGGCAACGATTGAGTGGGAATAGTTAATAAATGGAATGGCTATTTTGCGCTATCTATCGAGATATGAAATATGAAAAAGTTGGCTAAATTTGAAGTAATCCCCCATTCTTCCCCCAAATATTTAGATGGGGATTACTTTCGCAATATAAAGTGTTTGTAAAATTTACGAATAACATAGGTACCTACAAAAAACCTCCCAAGAATTTCATCGGAGGTTTTTTATTGTTGAGGAAATAATATTAGATGAGTTTGACTATTGCTTCATAAATGATATTTTAGTCATTCCTGATCCTGTGCCAGTAGCAAGAGAGAAATGGAATAGAAAAATTGGTATCAATGATTTGGAAATAGTATGTCGAGGAAGATTTTTAGTTTTTTTCAACTTTATTGAGGTAAAGGAAGGGGTTATTTTTGCTAATTCATTGACATTTCCACAGTTTGAATTTTTGAAAAGTCGTATTCGGTGGGTGTGATGATGTATCGATTAGATTCTCTTTCTGCTACAGAAGTATGAAGGGTTAGGCTTGCAACAATTGATAACAGGGAATTGCAAGAATACGAACAAATTTAAAAATATCAACGTAAATATTCGTGTTATTTATTGACAGTCTCATTGAATACTGATAATATAAATTTGTAAAAAATAATAACGAGTACTCGTATAATTTCGGGGATATGGCCCGAGAGTTTCTACCGAGCTACCACAAATAGCTTGACTACGAGGTTTGAATCATGGATTAGAGAATACGAATAAAACATTCGTTTTGTATGAGCATGTAAACTGTGAATGTAGGAGAATGTCCACATCATGTGAGCATACATGAATTACACATATCCGTATCGGAAAATTCCTCTAATCGTTTTGCTACTTCGCATGCTATGAAACTATTTTTTATGAATTGAACCGGCGTGCATTTAGCGTATGATGATGATTTCTTACCTTTTATCAAGCTCCGAGTATAGCTCGCGGGCTTTTTTTGTAGAATAAGAAAGTATAAAAATATAAGTAAATAACTTGGGACGAGTTTATTGTCTAGCTCCGAGAACCAGCGATTGAGAAACAAGCTCCCCCTTTAATGTGCTTCTGCGCCAAAGCCTATTCGAGGAAGCAAATCTGTTCTCATTGCGGGGCCAAAGTTTGTACGTCGTGAATAGGGCGCTACTCGCGTTTTTTCTATTAACTAGGTACATGTAAAATTGGAAACTACATGAAGAAAGGTAAGGGGAACATGAACAAATATTTTGAATTCGAAAAATTGGGGACAAATTTTAAGACAGAGTTTATCGCCGGCTTGACAACCTTTTTAGCAATGGCTTATATATTGTTCGTCAATCCGCATACATTGTCGGCAACGGGAATGGACCAAGGTGCCCTTTTTACAGCAACGGCCTTGGCTGCGGCAATCGGTTCCTTAGTTATGGGAATCGTAGCAAAATATCCGGTTGCACTTGCACCGGGTATGGGGTTGAATGCATTTTTTTCTTACACGGTTGTTTTAGGCTATGGAATTCCATGGCAAACGGCATTGTCAGGTGTTCTTATTTCAGGGGTTGTTCTTGTTATATTAACAATGACCGGAATCCGTGAAATGATCATCAATGCCATTCCAGAAAGTTTAAAATATGCGGTTAGCGCTGGTATTGGTTTATTTATTGCTTTTGTCGGTTTGATTAATGCGGGATTTGTTGTAGATAATGATGCCACATTGGTTGGGATTGGCGATTTGACTTCTCCAACTGTAATGCTTGCTATTTTTGGACTTCTTATTTCTTCTATTTTACTGACTATAGGTATTAGAGCAGGTATTTTCTATGGAATGATTATTACTTCTATTGTTGGGATGATTTTCGGACTTGTTCCCCACCCGACAGGAATTAAAGATATTATCGGACCGGTTCCAAGTTTAGAACCGACATTTGGCCAATCTTTATTACATTTACAGGATATATTTTCAATTGAAATGCTTGTAGTTATTTTAACCTTCATGTTTGTTGATTTTTTTGACACTGCCGGTACATTAATGGCTGTCGCTAATCAGGCCGGAATCATGGAAAACGGGAAATTACCCCGGGCAGGACGTGCATTGACTGCTGACTCATCTGGGACTGTATTTGGTGCAATTCTGGGTACATCAAGTACAACTTCTTATGTTGAATCAACAGCAGGTGTGGCTGTAGGTGGAAAATCTGGATTAACAGCTGTTGTCGCTGCAATATTCTTCCTGCTATCATTAGTATTTTCGCCATTATTGGAAATTGTGACTTCTCAAGTAACTGCACCTGCTTTGATTATTGTCGGGGTATTAATGGCATCCAATTTAAAATATGTTGAATGGGATCAAATTGAAATTGCCATTCCAGCATTTTTCACAGTGTTAATGATGCCATTGACATACAGTATTGCAACCGGAATTGCAGTCGGATTTATTTTCTATCCGATAACGATGCTTATTAAAGGTCGTACCAAAGAAATTCACCCGCTTATGTATATATTAGCGGTTATCTTCATCCTTTACTTTATATTCTTAAGCTGACAAAAATGATAGCTTGGCTCGGGCTCGGGATATTCACCCGAGCTTTTTATCATAGAATTAGAAATTAGTATTACCTCGCAAGCGAAATATTTTTCTCTGAACCACGGCTCTCTTCTCGCTTAAAGGCTCGTGCACCCGAGTTTTCCCTATTACTTTAAATGAGTGAAAAGCAAACCGATATAATTACTGATGAATCTATAAGCATCAGGAGTTGATAGAAAGATTGAAAAAGTGGCTTTTAGGTATTGGTTCGTTTTTCATTCTAGTTGGAGTCATTTACGGGATTGTTTGGATTTTAACTACTAATGATGCTAAAGCATCTGAGGGGAAATTTACAGTAAGTAATCAAACAAGCGGGCAGGTAGAAAATAATATTTCAGTGATTCCTTATCTCCTTCCTGTAGAAGATACATATTCAAAGCCGAGGACAGAAAAAATCACACATGTGGTGATTCACTTCACCTCAAATGCAACAAATAACCCCCTTGATCCTTACAATATTCAAGAAGTTTACCAAATCTTTCTTGATAATGAGGTTTCTAGCCATTATATGATTGGAAGAGACGGTAAGGTTTACCAACTTGTTGATGAAAATCGTGTGGCTTATCATGCAGGAAAGGGTAAATTAAATAGTTTCCCAGACTATGAAGATAAATTAAATGAATATTCAATTGGAATTGAATTGTTAGCAGTAGGAACAGAAGGTGAGATGGCAGACATGATGAACGAAGATGTATATCAGTCCATCCCTTCCTCTAATATTGGCTACACCGATGCGCAGTATGCAGCATTAAACTTTTTGCTAGAAGATATTTTTCACCGTTATGATTCCATTGTGAGAGATCGGCTGCATGTAATCGGACATGATGAGTATGCTCCTGAAAGGAAGACTGACCCTGGGAGTTTATTTGATTGGTCACGGGTAAAGCTGGAAGATCAGCGTTAGTTTAAAAAATATGAAAAATCTAATGGGTAATGTCAAGGGATTGGTAGGATTGCTTTAAGAATTTCCTCTTGTACTGTATTAAATAATGCATAACCTAATAATTACCAATATGTAATTGCTTGTACATTTTATGAAATTGTTGACCAGCGTCTATTAGATACGTCATAATAAGGATAAGATTCATTTTTAGAATGGAGTAGTGGCTATGACGTTGTTCATTGTCAAGAAAATATTAAACAATAATGTTTTGATTGCAGAAGATGAGGAATTTAAAGAGGTTGTCCTAATCGGGAAAGGGGTTGGTTTTAATAAGAAACGAGGGGATCAACTGAGCGGAGAATTTGCTGAAAAAATCTTTGTTTTAAAAGATAAAGAGAAACAAGAGCAATATAAAAGTTTATTGCCACAAATGGAAGCAAAAACGTCCGATGCAATCATTGATGCCTTAAACTATATAAAAAGCCAAACCCATACTAACTTAGATGAACACACACAAGTTGCCTTAACAGACCATTTAATGTTCTCGATTTATCGAACGATGAAAGGGATTTCAATCAAAAATCCATTTTTATTTGAAACAAAGACCATGTATCCGATGGAGTTTAAAATTGCCTCGGAAGTCGTAAAAATTGTAAATGAAGCAGTGAAAATTCAATTGCCTATGGACGAAATCGGTTTTATTGCTCTTCATGTTCATAGCGCAATAATGCATAAAAACGTACTAGAAATCAATCAAGACTCGCAACTGATTAGCCAATTGGTTAAAGTGATTGAAGAAGCTTTCCAAGCAAAAATTGATAAACATTCAATCGATTATATCCGTCTTATTCGACATTTGCGTTTTGCCATTGACAGGGTACATGAGGGAGATGAATTAGGGGAAACTTCAAAATTAACCTCCACATTGCAACATGAATACCCTTTTTGCTATAATCTCTCATGGAAACTGATAAAAATTATGCAAAATGCTTTAAAGAAATCGGTTGGAAATGCAGAGGCTATCTATCTTACCATGCATTTGCAAAGAATTTATAGTAAAATTTCGACTGAATAAAAAAGTCCATATTTTACGTGTGACTGATTCGATCAGGCATGAGTAAAAAGAAGATGAGATGCACAAAATACGTAAATAATAGTGCTTTGTGTAGCTTATTCTTTTTCCCATGCCTTTAATTTTTCGTGTGTGTGTTCAAAAAAGAAAACAAAAAGTTTGAGGAAATATATACTCTAACATGTTGCAGCATTTGCCTCAATTATATTGAAGCGTGCTACGTTTAAATTCGAAAACGACTTTTCCCAAACTTTTCCCAAACCTTTTTACATTTTTTATAGGAAGTGAACGCACCTGTGTTAAAAAAACTTTTTGGTGTTTTACAGAAGACCGGTAAAGCACTGATGCTACCTGTTGCACTATTGCCGTCTGCTGGGTTACTACTTGGTATTGGTAGTGCAATCAATCAAGAAAATATGATCGCTGTTTTTCCGTTCTTACAGGCCGATTGGATTCAGCTTATCGGTAATGTAATGAAAGATGCAGGAAATATTATTTTCTCCAACCTTGCCTTATTATTTGCAGCAGGGGTTGCCATTGGTTTGGCAGGAGACGGTGTGGCAGCACTTGCAGCGATTGTTGGCTATCTGGTTATGAATCAGGTAATGGGGTCCTGGATCGGCTTAGCGGCTGAGAATATCGGAACGAATCCAGGGACTGCATCTGTATTAGGGATTCCTACCTTACAAACAGGTGTATTTGGTGGTATTATTGTTGGTTTTATTGCGGCCTATTGTTATAATAAGTATCATGATATGAACATGCCCACATTCCTCGGCTTTTTTGCAGGAAAACGTTTTGTGCCAATTGTAACTGCAGCGTTTTCGTTAATTGTTGGATTAATTCTATCGGTCGTATGGCCACCGATACAAACTGGACTGAATTCTGGTTCCAAATGGTTAATTGATGAAGACCCTTATATTGCCGTATTTATGTTTGGCTTTATTAAGCGATTACTTATCCCTTTTGGATTGCATCATATCTATCATGCACCATTTTGGTATGAATTTGGCTCTTACACGACGGTTGACGGTGATGTTGTTCGTGGGGATATGATGATCTTCTTTGCTCAGTTAAGTGATGGAGTTGACTTAACAGCTGGTCACTTCATGGCTGGGGAGTTCCCAATTATGATGTTTGGCTTACCGGCTGCAACACTTGCTATGTACCATACGGCTAAGCCGGAAAAGAAAAAATTGGTGGCAGGTTTACTTGCTAGTGCTGCACTGACTTCATTCTTAACGGGGATTACAGAACCGATTGAATTCACCTTCTTATTTCTATCACCGATTTTATTTCTTATCCATGCATTGTTAGATGGTTTCTCCTTCGTTATCATGACATGGCTGGATGTGAATATTGGTTATACATTCTCAGGTGGTGCCATTGACTTTTTCTTATTCGGTATACTACCGGGAAAAGAACCATGGTGGCTTACAATAATTGTTGGCTTAGTATTTGCCGTTCTTTATTATTTCATTTTCCGTTTCTTTATCTTGAAATTAGATTTGAAAACACCAGGCCGTGAAGAGACTGAAATTGACGAGGAAAAAGATCGTGCAGAGGAAGTAAACAGAGGAGATCTTCCGTATCAAGTTATCGAGGCAATAGGTGGAGAAGAAAATATTATTCATCTGGATGCTTGTATTACTCGCTTACGTTTTCAAATAATTGATATGAAAAAAGTTGATAAAGAAAAATTAAAAAAGTTAGGTGCGTCCGGTTTTCTTGAGGTAGGAAATAATTTTCAAGCAATTTTCGGTCCTATATCAGATACCTTAAAGAGTCAAATGCAGGAAATCTTGAACGGGAAAAAACCTCGTCCTGTAAAAACGGTTATGGAGCAAGAGTATAAACAACAAATGGCGGAAAGAAACCAGGAAGTAGAAGGAAATGACAGGAATACTAATGACATATTTATTGCACCAATAAAGGGTACGATAAAACCAATAACAGAAGTACCGGATTACGTATTTTCCGCTAAATTAATGGGTGATGGTTTTGCCATTGAACCGGAAGAAGGACTTGTTGTTGCTCCGGCAGACGGTACAGTTATAAATGTATTACCGACAAAACATGCGCTCACCCTCCAAACGACTAGTGGACGTGAAATTTTCATTCACTTTGGTATAGATACTGTCAACCTCAATGGTGAAGGTTTTGACGTAATGGTAAATGGTGGTGAAGAGGTGAAGGCCGGACAACCATTATTACGTGCAGATTTAGATTTTATTAAAAAACGGGTTCCTTCTATTATTACACCGATTGTTTTCGCCAATTTATATGTTGATGAAAAAGTTATTATTGAAAAAATTGGCCCAGTTCAATTGGGGGAAAAAGGGATTCTTTCAATTTTGTGAACAATCGTCATTCAAGACGATAAAGATATGGCCTCCGAAAAAGTAATAAATAATTATATGATTATTTGCTAAGCACCATATTTGGATGTATTTCCATGATTTATCATACGATATATTGTGGAAACGAACTTATTCGAATAGTTTTTTAGTGACTTCGATAAAAATATTGAAAATAAACTTGTTAATTTGTTAACATAGAAAAAGATAAAGAGTAAAGTAATAGGTAATATCTAATTTTATACGAGATTTGCATGAACAATAATTCGGACGGGGCAACCTTAATATGGGGAGTGCAAGTTTTAGAAAATGAAACTTGCAGGTGTTCGATATATTGAATCATCTGAATTATATTACCATTACTGCTTTTTATCTTGGAAAATTTAATGAAGATTGAGGAGTGTTTACAATGGCAGAGAAAACTTATAAAATTATTGATGAAACTGGTATTCATGCAAGACCGGCTACATTAATCGTCCGTGAAGCAGGTAAATTTAATTCAAATATAGAACTCGAATATAACGGTAAAACAGTAAACCTTAAATCAATTATGGGAATCATGTCCCTTGGTATTGGAAAAAATGCTGTAATAAAAATTAAAGCTAGCGGCACCGATGAAAATGAAGCAATGAACGCAATCGATCAATTAATGAAAAAAGAAGGGTTGGCTGAGTAATGAGCACATGGATTAAAGGGATTGCCGCCTCAAGCGGTATTGCCATTGGTAAGGCATATCGACTTGTGGAACCGGATTTATCCTTTCAAAAAACGACCGTTGATGACAGTGAAAAGGAAATTTCCAGATTTCGTGACAGTTTAAAATTAGCTAAAACCCAACTAGAGGCGATTCGTGATCATGCCCGGGAAGCTTTAGGCCCGGACAAGGCAGAGATTTTTGAAGCTCATTTATTAATTTTGAATGACCCGGAAATTGTTACACCGATTGAGGAAAAAATAAAAAATGAAAAGCTAAATGCCGAAGCTGCTTTACAGGAAACAACTGATAATTTTATTAGTATTTTTGAACAAATGGATAATGAGTATATGCGGGAGAGGGCAGCAGATATCCGTGATGTTCGTAAAAGAATTTTAGCCGGCTTATTGAATGTAACCATTCCAAATCCAAGTATGATATCAGAAGAAGTGATTATCGTTGCCGAAGATTTAACCCCATCTGATACCGCACAGTTAAATCGGAAGTTTGTTAAAGGGTTTACTACTGATATTGGCGGGCGGACTTCACATTCAGCAATCATGGCTAGATCCTTAGAGATTCCTGCAGTTGTTGGAACAAAAACAGCAACTAAGGATATTCAAAATAGCGATTTCTTAATTCTGGACGGATTATCCGGTGAAGTACATATTAATCCGACCGAAGAATTAATTGTGGAATATAAGAAAAAACAAGCAGATTATGAAGCGCAATTGGCGGAATGGGCAAAATTGGTTAATGAACCTTCTATCTCTAAAGATGGTGTCCAAGTAGAATTGGTTGCCAATATTGGTACACCAAAAGATGTTGAAGGTGCTCTTGCCAACGGTGCAGAAGGTGTCGGCTTATTCCGGACAGAATTTTTATATATGGGTCGTGATGAGTTGCCAAGTGAAGAAGACCAATTTGCAGCTTATAAGGCCGTTTTAGAAGGCATGGAAGGCAGACCGGTTGTTGTTCGGACATTGGATATCGGTGGGGATAAAAAGTTATCCTACTTACCGCTGCCAGAAGAAATGAATCCATTTTTAGGACACCGTGCCATTCGGCTATGCTTAGATCGGACAGATATTTTCCGTACCCAATTACGTGCCCTGCTTCGAGCAAGTGTCTATGGAAAATTAAAAGTTATGTTCCCAATGATTGCGACATTAAATGAATTTCGGGAAGCTAAAAAGTTATTTTTGGAAGAAAAAGATAAATTAGCAAAAGAAGGTATCCCAACTGCCGATAATATTGAACTCGGAATTATGGTTGAAATTCCTTCGACTGCTGTGTTAGCTGATCAGTTTGCCAAAGAAGTGGACTTTTTCAGTATTGGAACAAATGATTTGATTCAATATACAATGGCTGCCGACCGGATGAATCAACAAGTTTCCTATCTATATCAACCGTACAATCCGTCAATTTTACGCTTAGTTAAAATGGTTATTGATGCCTCCCATAAAGAAGGAAAATGGACAGGCATGTGCGGAGAGATGGCCGGTGATGAAACTGCTATTCCGTTATTATTAGGTCTTGGCCTTGATGAATTCTCAATGAGTGCGACTTCTATCCTGAAAGCTCGTTCCTTAATCCGCAAATTATCGAAAGCGGAAATGGAAAAATTGGCACAAGAAGCACTCCAAAAGAGCACAATTGAAGAAGTAATCGAACTGGTAAAAAATGCTGTAAAATAAAAGAGTTTCAAATATCCTCATAGATTTTAGTATCTGTGGGGTTTTTTTGTTGAAAGAAAGGCAATTCATAGATATCGTTTCATAACTAAATTAGTCGGTGCAAAACATCATTTTTATCTCATTAACAAGACAAGATAAGAGTTGTCAAAAATAGTGTGGACGGAAAATTAAAATACGAACATTTTATAGAAATATATTAAATAATGTTCGAGATTACCTTGACTTGGCTTTTTCCTATTTGCTAAGATTAAAGTAAATAATGATGGAAAAGTATGAAGAAATTAAGTAACTGAACATTTAGGAGGTTAAAAATGATTGATCGGTACACGAGACCAGAAATGGGTGCGATTTGGACAGAGGCAAACAAGTTTCATGCCTGGCTTGAAGTAGAAATTTTAGCATGTGAGGCATGGGCAGAATTAGGAGAAATTCCTAAAGAGGATGTCCAAAAGATCCGCGAAAAGGCGACATTTTCTGTTAATCGAATAAAAGAAATAGAAGAAGAAACACGGCATGATGTAGTTGCTTTTACAAGAACTGTTTCGGAAAGTCTTGGTGAGGAAAAGAAATGGGTTCACTACGGTCTTACGTCAACAGATGTCGTTGATACGGCACAATCTTATTTATTAAAGCAAGCCAATGCTATTTTGTTAAAAGATATCGAAAATTTCATTGCAATTTTGAAAAATAAAGCACAGAATCATAAGTATACGGTGATGATGGGGCGGACCCATGGTGTTCACGCGGAACCAACCACATTCGGATTGAAATTGGCTCTTTGGTATGAAGAAATGAAACGGAATCTTGAACGTTTTAAACAAGCTGCCAAAGGTGTCGAATTCGGGAAAATTTCTGGTGCAGTTGGTACATATGCAAATATTGATCCGTTTGTAGAAACATATGTATGTGAAAAACTTGGCCTCACTCCTGCGCCAATATCAACGCAAACGTTACAGCGGGACCGCCATGCTTATTATTTGGCCACCCTTGCACTCATTGCAACATCCATAGAAAAGTTTGCCACAGAAATCCGGGGCTTGCAAAAAAGTGAAGTTAGAGAGGTTGAAGAATTTTTTGCGAAAGGTCAAAAAGGTTCTTCCGCTATGCCGCATAAACGGAATCCAATCGGCTCGGAAAATATGGCCGGGATGGCGAGAGTGATTCGCGGGTATATGCTTACGGCTTACGAAAATGTAACCCTATGGCATGAACGAGATATTTCTCACTCATCGGCTGAACGGATTATTTTGCCGGATGCTACGATCGCCTTAAATTATATGTTGAATCGTTTCTCCAATATTGTGAAAAACTTGACGGTTTTCCCGGAAAATATGAAACGAAACATGGATCGGACATTAGGGTTAATTTACTCGCAACGGGTGCTACTCTCATTGATTGAAAAGGGGTGGGTCCGCGAAACCGCTTATGACACGGTTCAAACGCTGGCTATGCAAGCGTGGGAACAACAAGTTCCTTTTCGCTCCTTAGTTGAAAGTAATGAAAAAATTATAGCGTCCCTTTCAAAGGAAGAGCTGGCTGACTGTTTTGATTACCATTATCATTTAAAGCATGTAGACACCATTTTTGAACGTCTGGGATTATAATATGTTTTTTTATAGGGATTAGGGGATGTCTAAAACATCCATAAAAAGGGCAAGAGGAGCAAAATTTTTGCTTTTCTCCCCTTACCTTTGTATCATTTTTTTCTGAAAGTAGCTTGCAAATAGCCGCTATCTCCAGAATGTTTTGGGGTTAAAGTTACGATTCTAAGGTGCATCCAAAAAGTCGAAATGAACGACTTTCTGGCTGCCTCTTTCTGCGGATTCGACTTGTACTTTGTCCGCGAACGCTCATCTTAATAGACGGTTTTTACTGATTGGGGATTGAGCTCAGATTTTATCCATTATCGCCGTTCTATTGGACAGTTCTTATTGATTGACTGGCGATAATGTCCGCGAGAGCGATTCTATTGGACAGTTTTAGCTGAAAAACTTATGAAACTGACCGCGAGAAATCGTTCTATTGGACAATTTTAACAAAAAAACTTATGAAACTGTCCGTGATAAGCCTTCTATTGGACAGTTCTTATTGATTGACTGGCGATAATGTCCGCGAGAGCGATTCTATTGGACAATTTTAACAGAAAAACTTATGAAACTGACCGCGAGAAGTCTCCTATTGGACAGTTTTAGCTGAAAAATGCATGATAATGTCCGCGAGAGCGATTCTATTGGACAATTTTAACAGAAAAACTTATGAAACTGTCCGCGAGAAGTCTCCTATTGGACAGTTTTAGCTGAAAAATGCATGATAATGTCCGCGAGAGCGATTCTATTGGACAATTTTAACAGAAAAACTTATGAAACTGTCCGTGATAAGCCTTCTATTAGACAGTTTTGATTGAAAAACACATGAAACTGTCCGCGAGAGCAAGTCTATTGGACAGTTTTGACTGAAAAACGGAAAAACTGTCTGCGAACGCTCTCCTATTGGCCAGTTCTTTCTGGTTGGACCAGTACTTTAACTATGAGCATCGTTATATTACACAGTTCCTTTAAAATCGTAAAAGTTTGGATTGCTTGCTAACTCCGGGTATTTTCCTGTTCCTGATGATTACCACCTTGTTGGCGCTGATAACCATTTGTGCTGTTTGATGATTGTTCTTTTTGTTTCGGAACAAACATATCTATCATTTGTTTGAAGTTTGGTTTATTTTGTGATTCATTTCCTTGCTTATTTGAACCATGCATTTGATTTTGTAAAACATCTGTTATTGGACAATATTTAACAATCCCTTCACCAACTTTCATGGCAGCAAGAAAAGCAATGAACAAATAGGAATTTTTCCAAGGTCGTTTTACAAGTTTGGCTGTTGCCCAAGAAAGCATCGTAAGCCCCATAGTGATTCGAATTAATGCATTCATAATCCCGATATTTTGCTTTATGTTCATTCTATTTTCCTCCGTTAACAAAATGTTAATGTTTTCTATAATGCATGAACTTATAAATCGTGATATAATAATTAAGATTAAAGTTTTTTCAATTAGAAAAATACTAGGTGAAAAAATAATTAAAAGGTGGATAAAATGGTTGAATCAAAATATAGATGGAAAAATCGAGAACTGAGGGAACATGTAGAAGTGCTTGACGGAAAAAGGTCCCCCACAAAAGTTCTCTTTAATGCAACCTATTTACATGGAATACTTAAGCAGTGGATAACAGGAAATATATGGATTTATCAAGATCGCATTGTTTATGTTGGTGAACGGGAACCCGATTTTATTGATCAAAAATGTGAACAAGTTGATTGTAAAAATTATTTTCTCGTTCCGGGATATATTGAACCGCATGTTCATCCGTTTCAGTTATATAATCCCCTATCTTTTGCACAATATGCATCTAGTTTTGGAACGAGCGTTTTAATCAATGATAACTTATCACTCATATTATTGTTAAATAAAAAGAAAGCGTTTTCTTTTATTGAAGATCTTCAAGCTATGCCTTCAACCTTATATTGGTGGGCGAGGTATGATAGTCAATCAGAATTAATAGATGAAGAACGAATATTTTCTAATGCATTGGTAAAAAATTGGATCAATCAGGAATTCGTTATTCAAGGTGGGGAATTAACCGGTTGGCCAAAATTATTGTCTGGAGATGATCTGACACTTCATTGGATTCAAGAAACGAAACGATTAAATAAAAAAGTAGAAGGACATTTTCCTGGTGCCTCGGAAAAAACATTAGCCAAACTAAAGCTACTCGGAGTCGATTCTGACCATGAGGCGATGACAGGAGAAGAAGTGATGAGGCGGTTGCTTCAAGGCTATATGGTGACATTGAGGTACTCATCTATTCGTCCAGATTTACCGAATTTACTTGACGATCTTAACCGAATTGGATTCCAAAATTACGATCACTTTATGTTAACAACAGACGGCTCACCTCCGTCCTTTTATGAACAAGGTGTGATAGACTATTTAATTAAAATAGCTATTGAAAAAGGAGTCCCACCAATTGATGCATATTTAATGGCGACCTATAATCCGGCAAAATTTTATCAGTTTGATCACTTGCATGGGTTAATTGCCACCGGTCGTTCAGCAGATATAAATTTTCTTGAAAAAATAGATCAGCCAACACCTGTATCGGTATTAGCAAAGGGAGTCTGGGTGAAAAAAGCTGGAAAACTAGTTGAAAATGAACAAAATATTCGTCTTGATCCTTATGGTTTTCAGCCATTACAAATTGACTGGGATTTAACTATGGCAGACTTGCAATTTTCCATGCCGTTTGGAATTGAACTGGAAAATTCAGTTATTACAAAACCATATTCAATATCGATTGATGTCGATCGGGATCAAATAGACGATTCAGAAGATGAATGCTTTTTTATGACTGTTGATGGTAAAGGAATGAAAAGGATTAATACATTATTGAAAGGGTTTGCGCATATAGGCGGGTTAGCCTCCTCTTTTACTTATTCGGGTGATATTATCCTCATTGGGAAAAATAAACAAGATATGTTGAAAGCGTTTAACAGAATGAAGGAAATTGGTGGAGGAATCGTTGCTGTCGAAAAAGGTAAAATCATTTATGAGTTGGTTTTACCGTTATCGGGCATCTCCAGCCAGCTACCTTTTGAACGTTTAATAATAAAAGAAAAAGAGTTTAAAAAAATAATGAAGGAAAAAGGGTACCCATTTGATGATCCGATTTATACATTACTCTTTTTCACATCTACTCATTTACCATATATTCGTATGACACCAAAAGGAGTTTTTGATGTTATGCAAAAAAAAGTTTTGTTTCCTTCTATATTGCGTTAAAATAATAAAGGGATACACTAATTACAACTTAAAGGGGTTCGACTGAGTGAAAAAACGAGTAAATTGGTTACTATTCATTGTCGCATTATTTTTATTAATGAGTTGCAGCGAAAATGAAGTCCCGTCAAGTAAACAAATAGACACTGGAGATTCGGAAAAAACTGAAACAAAAGAAGAGGAAAGTAAATATGTGTACCCGTTAACGGGCTTACCAGCTGATAAGAAACCTGATAATCGTGCTGTCGCGGTTATGGTTAATAATCATCCCCAAGCCCGTCCACAATCTGGATTAACGAAGGCAGATCTTGTTTTTGAGATACTGACTGAGGGTGGAGTTACCCGGTTCCTCGCAGTGTTTCAAAGTGAAAAACCGGAAATAATTGGCCCGGTTCGGAGTGCAAGACCCTATTATATAGAGCTGGCAAAAGGACTGGACGCACTTTATGTTCACCATGGTTGGAGTGAAAGGGCGAAAGAAATATTGGAAAGCGACTATGTCGATTCATTAAACGGACTTTTTTATGATGGAACTTTATTTGAGCGAACATCTGAGCGAAAGGCACCGCATAATTCTTATATTACTTTCGACCATATTGAAGAAGGTGCAGAGGAAGAAAACTTTTCTTTGGTTGGGGAACCAGAACCGTATACATTTTTAAAAGAGGATGAAGAAGTGCAAGGAACGGATCACTCCTCAGTAACGATTTCCTATTCTACAGATGCATTTGAAGTCCGTTATGAATATAATCCGGAATTAAGTACGTATAAACGTTTTTCTGCCGGCATCCAAACCGTTGACAATGAAACTTCTGATCCGGTCCTTATAAATAATATATTCATTGTTGAAGCGAATCACCGGACAATTGATAGCTACGGATTACTGGATATAGATTTAACTACCGGCGGTCGTGCGTTGCTTTTACAAAATGGGAAATTACAAGAAACCCAGTGGGAAAATAAAGACGGGAGAATTGTCCCTTATTTGAATGGAAAAGAAGTACCCCTTGTGCCGGGTAAAACATGGATTAATATTGTCCCTGATTTAGGTAAAATGGTTCATTTCTAAGTAATTTTTATTCCAATCGTAATGACAAAAGCCCTTCACCAAATGTATTAACAATGAGGAAGATAGGTGGAAGGCTTATGGATTTTGTGGGAAATATTGATTTCTTCCATGTTTATTATGTGAGGAAGAAGGCTAGTTTGTTGGAGGAGGGTAGATTCGTGCAGATTGATAAATTACGAGGAAAAGCATTGGATCAATTATTCGATGCCATTTTAACATTGAAAAACAAAGAGGAATGCTATCGATTCTTTGATGACCTGTGCACGATTAATGAGATCCAATCCTTATCACAGCGATTAGAAGTTGCAAGACTTTTACAAGAAGGCAGTAAATACCATGAAATTGAAAAAGAAACAGGAGCCTCGACTGCAACGATATCTCGCGTTAAGCGTTGTTTAAATTACGGAAATGATGCATATAAAATGGTTTTAGATCGATTGGATGACAAACAAAGTAATAAAGGGCAGGTTGAAGAAAAAGGGACTGGTTTGTGAGTCCCTTTTTCTATGGTATTCGTCCTTCACGAAGTATTAGCCATGTAACTTTAAGGACATTCGTTATTTTTTATATAGAAAAGGAATGGTATAATGTTGGAATGGAGCGAATAATGGAGGAAAATCATATGTACGATTTACGGACTTGGAAACATATATTTAAACTTGATCCGAATAAAGAAATTGATGATACATCATTAGAGAAAATTTGTGAATCAGGTACGGATTGCATTATGATTGGCGGAACGGACGGGGTAACATTGGAAAATGTTCTCAACTTAATGGCAAGGGTAAGGCGTTTTCCTCTACCATGTGCGTTGGAAGTTTCCAATATCGATTCGATTTCCCCCGGATTTGATCTGTACTTTATCCCAACGGTGCTAAACAGCCAAAATCCGGATTGGATTATCGGACATCATCATCAGGCAATCAAAGAATACGGGCATTTCATCGATTGGAAAGAAATGGTCGTTGAAGGCTATTGTATTTTAAATGAAAATAGTAAAGTAGCAAAAATAACCGGTGCGAAAACGGATTTAAGTTTGGATGACATTGAAGCCTATGCAGTAATGGCGGATAAAATGTTGACTTTACCCGTGTTTTATTTGGAGTATAGCGGAACTTATGGAGATCCGGATGTCGTTCAATGTGTAAAAGAACAGTTGGAGAAATCGATTCTTTTCTATGGCGGTGGAATAACAACTGCTGAACGTGCCCGGGAAATGAAAACATATGCAGATGTAATTGTGGTTGGAAATGTGATTTATGACAATTTACAGGAAGCGTTGAAAACAGTAAAAGCGGTAAAAGAATTTTAATTCAAGTTGCATTTCAGCACAATTTTTTATAAAATAAGAACAAATATTCGCATTTAAAAAGGGTGATTGTTGTGCAATATTTAAAGGATCGTCTTCTTACAGGATTAAATAAGGAGCAGCAAAAGGCGGTCAAAACCACGGAAGGCCCGCTTCTCATTATGGCGGGGGCAGGCAGTGGAAAAACAAGAGTACTCACGCATCGGATTGCTTATATTTTATTGGAAAAAGGAGTCAATCCTTATAATATATTAGCGATTACCTTCACGAATAAAGCAGCCCGGGAAATGAAAGAACGGATTAGCGGAATTCTTGGCGGTGCTGCAGATGAAATCTGGATTTCCACTTTCCACTCGATGTGTGTCCGAATTTTACGAAGAGATATTGACCGGATAGGTATTAACCGGAATTTTACGATATTAGATACGACTGATCAGCTATCGGTCATAAAGGGAATTTTAAAAGATAAAAATATTGATTCGAAAAAATTTGACCCGCGGGGCATATTAAGTGTCATTAGTAGTGCGAAAAACGAGTTAATTGATGCGAAACAATATGCAAAATATACCGGAAGTTACTTTGAAAATGTCGTGAGTGGCGTCTATGAAGAATATGAAAAGCGGCTTCTCAAAAACCATTCCCTCGATTTTGATGACTTGATCATGAAAACCATTCAATTATTCAAACGGGTCCCTGAAGTTTTAGAATACTATCAAAGGAAATTTCAATATATTCATGTGGACGAATATCAAGATACAAATAAGGCCCAATATCAACTTGTGCACTTATTGGCAGCGAAATTTCAAAATCTTTGTGTTGTTGGTGATTCGGATCAGTCCATATATGGATGGAGAGGCGCCGATATCGCCAATATTCTTTCGTTTGAAAAAGACTATCCAAATGCAAAAGTGATCCTACTTGAACAAAACTATCGATCAACGAAAAATATTTTACAAGCGGCGAATCATGTGATCTCGAATAATGTGAAAAGAAAACCGAAAAATCTTTGGACAGATAATGAAATAGGAGAAAAAATCCAATATTTTCGAGCTGATTCAGAACAAGGGGAAGCATTGTTTGTCACTAGTAAAATAAAAGAACTGGTCGAAACGAAACAAAGAAAGTTTAGTGATTTTGCCATTCTATATCGGACAAATGCACAATCGCGGGTAATGGAAGAAATGTTTGTCAAGGCGAATATTCCTTATACGATTGTTGGTGGGACAAAGTTCTATGATCGGAAAGAAATTAAGGATTTACTCGCTTATTTACGTCTGATTGCAAACCTGGATGATGATATTAGTTTCGTTCGCATTATTAATGTGCCAAAGCGCGGAATTGGAGCTACTTCCCTTGATCGAATCGCTCAATATGCCGTCCAAAACGAGATGTCAATGTTTCGTGCGTTAGGAGAAGTGGAACAAATCGGCTTACCGGCGAAAGCGATGAAAGCCTGTCGCGATTTTTATCAAATTATCTCCGGATTGAATCAAATGCAAGAATATTTATCCGTGATGGAGTTAACGGAAGAAGTCATTAAACGAACAGAATATCGGGAAATGTTAAAGGCCGAAAAAACATTAGAAGCAGAAAGCCGGCTCGAAAACATCGATGAATTTCTGTCAGTTACGAAAAATTTTGAAGAATCCAGTGAAGACAAAACTTTAATCGCCTTTTTAACAGATTTAGCTTTAGTAGCTGACATCGATCAACTAGATAAAGAAGAAAATGTAAAAGATACTGTCGTATTAATGACGTTGCATTCAGCAAAGGGACTTGAATTTCCTGTTGTTTTCCTGATTGGTTTAGAAGAAGGAATTTTTCCGCATTCACGAAGTCTTATGGAAGATAATGATATGGAAGAAGAAAGGCGTCTTATGTATGTTGGTATTACTCGGGCAGAGGAAGAATTGTATATTACTAATGCCCAACTGCGGACGCTTTACGGTCATACCAATATCAATCCTACTTCCAGATTTATTAAAGAAATTCCTGATGAATTTATCGATAGGTTAAATGAACAGAAACGAAATGTTCCCATTCGTGATAGTCACAAAGTTCGTCCGGTATTCCAACCCTCTAAATCAACCACAGACGGTGCAGATATTCGTTGGAGAGTTGGAGACAAGGCGATCCATAGAAAATGGGGTGTCGGTACGGTTGTTAGTGTGAAAGGCGAGGGGGAACATATGGAATTGGATATTGCTTTTCCAAAACCAGTTGGTATAAAGCGTCTATTAGCCAAATTTGCCCCTATCGAAAAACAAGAAACTAGCAACTGAAATAATATGATTGTTTCACAAAAAACAGAGGGATAACTAAAGTAAACAAGCAAAGCCCCAAATGTTATTCAGGAGAATCCCTTTCTTAATCGCGAAAATACATATAAAGTGAGGGCTGTCTATGCGTTTAGAAGATGCAAAAAAAAGGGTAGATGAATTGCATAAGTTATTGAATCAATATGGATATGAATATTATGTATTGGACAATCCATCTGTTCCTGATAGTGAATATGATAAACGAATGCAAGAATTAATTGCTCTGGAAACAGAATTCCCCCAATTAAAGACACCGAACTCTCCAACGCAGCGGGTAGGCGGTGAAGTGTTGGAAGGTTTTCAAAAAGTAAGACACCGCATACCGATGCTTAGTCTCGCCAATGCTTTTAATGAGGCTGATCTTCGCGATTTTGACCGCAGAGTAAGACAAGCAGTTGGTGACACCACTTATGTTTGTGAATTGAAAATTGATGGGTTAGCGGTTTCTCTTAGATATGAAAACGGTGTGTTTGTCCAAGGTTCTACCCGCGGAGATGGAACAGTCGGGGAAGATATAACAGTTAATTTAAGAACCGTCCGCTCGATTCCTTTACAGTTAACAGAGAAGATCACGATTGAAGTTCGTGGAGAAGTATTTATGCCGAAAAAATCTTTTGCTAAACTGAATGAGGAGCGGGAAGAAAACGGAGAAGTCTTGTTTGCTAACCCTAGAAATGCAGCGGCTGGTTCCTTGAGACAGCTAGATCCAAAAATTGCAGCTTCCCGAAATCTCGATGTTTTTCTCTATGCGATCGGTGAGAATCATTTAGAATTAATTGAAAGACATAGTGATGGACTAAACTATTTGGACCGGCTTGGTTTAAAAACAAATCAGGAAAGAAGACTTTGTCCGACGATTGATGATGTTCTTCAATTTATTAAAGAATGGCAGGAAAAGCGACCAAAATTACCTTATGAGATCGATGGAATTGTCATCAAAGTTGACCGTTATGACCAGCAGGAGAAGCTAGGAACGACGGTGAAAAGTCCACGTTGGGCGATTGCTTATAAATTCCCTGCAGAAGAAGTGGTGACCAAATTAACTGGGATTGATCTCAGTGTTGGTCGGACAGGTGTCGTGACGCCAACAGGAATACTGGAACCGGTACGAGTTGCCGGAACGACAGTACAGCGGGCTTCCTTGCATAATGAAGACTTGATTAAAGAGAAGGATATTCGTATCGGTGATTATGTTATCGTTAAAAAGGCGGGCGATATCATTCCAGAAGTCGTTCGATCAGTTCCTGAAAAACGAACAGGTAAAGAGGATCCTTTTGCGATGCCAACTCATTGTCCTGCTTGTGAAAGTGAACTGGTTCGTTTGGAAGGGGAAGTGGCCTTGCGTTGCATAAACCCAAAATGTCCGGCACAAATTCGCGAAGGCTTAATCCATTTTGTTTCAAGAAATGCCATGAATATCGAAGGTTTGGGTGAAAAAGTTATTACCCAATTATTTCAGGAAAATTTAGTCGCGGATATAGCTGATATTTATAAATTAACAAAAGGCCAACTAATTCAACTGGAAAGAATGGGTGAAAAGTCCGTTCAAAATTTATTAACTGCTATTGAAACATCAAAAGAAAATTCATTAGAGCGGTTATTATTCGGCCTCGGTATTCGTCATGTCGGCGCAAAAGCAGCCAAAATTTTAGCGCAAACATATGAACACATCGACCAGCTTATGGTGGCAAAGGAAGAAGAATTACAAGCAATTACTGATATTGGGGAAAAAATGGCAAATTCAATTGTTACGTATTTTCAGGCTCCGGAAGTAAAAGAATTAATTGGTGAATTGAAATCCCTAGGTGTTAATGTAACGTATAAAGGAGAAAGACCGCAAGATATAGCGGAGATCGAATCTCCTGTAGCCGGGAAAACGATTGTTTTAACAGGGAAGTTAGCTCATTTATCTAGAAATGAAGCAAAAGAAAAACTAGAACAATTAGGGGCAACCGTAACCGGAAGTGTCAGTAAAAAGACCGACATTGTTATCGCCGGGGCTGATGCCGGATCAAAATTGACAAAAGCGCAAAGTCTTGATATTGAAATATGGAGCGAAGAACAATTCCTTGAAATATTAAATGAAAATGAATAGTAGTTTTTTAAAAAGAGGTGCCCAAAATATGAGGAAATACATGATTATATCCTTCCTTCTCGTATTTATTTTATCCGGTTGTCTGCCAAATGTTGATAAAGAGGATGAAGTAGTTAAAAATAATAATAAAACAGAGGAGAAAGCGATTATTCCGAAATATCAAATATCTGAATCGTATTATCGGACGTTGACGCCATTCAAACCTTCCAGTGTACGCGGGATGGTTGTCAGTAATTTAAATAATCGTTATGACAGTGATGAATTTGAAGAAGGATTATTAAGAATATCTCAACGGAATTTCTCTACTGACACCTATATATTTCAAGAAGGCCAATATATTAATAAAAAAACGATAACCGGTTGGCTGAGAAGGAAAATGACAAGTAAACAATTAAAGGAAAATGGTTTAAAGGAGAATGAGAATATTGGTTTAAACCCTCTATTAAAAAATGAAGGAAATCAAGCTGACCATGAAAAAAATCCAATCTATTTAGCTCATATTCTTGAACACGATTATTTAGTTAAGTCAGAAGGTGATACGGTAAAACTGGGCGGTGTGTCCATTGGGTTGGCATTAAACTCTGTCTATTATTATAAATTGGATGGGGCAGAGAAAAAGTTCGAAATTCCTAATAATGTTATTGAAAGCGAAGGAAAGCGAATCGCTGAGGAATTGATTGGTCAGTTAAGAGAGGTTAAAGGTTTAGAGTCCGTTCCGATAACAATCGGGTTATTTAAACAAAAAGATAAAACGTCCATTGTTCCAGGAAACTACTTTGCATATGGGACGGCAAAGAGTGGAACATCATTGGAATGGAATAAGGTAGAAGAGGAATATGTGCTCTTCCCTTCAACTGTTGCAACGAAAAAACATCGTGATGATGCCCAACAGTTTGACACGTTTAAAAATAATGTTAGCAAATATTTTCCTAACTTTAATGGAATTGTTGGTAGGGCACTATATATTAATAATGAATTAAATAAAATATCCATTGATGTAACTACGCAATTTTATGGAAAAACGGAGGTTATCGGTTTTTCACAATATATTGCCAGCTTAATTGTTGAGAGCTTCCCGAAGTATGTAACGACTGAAGTAAATGTCAATTCAGTAACCAAGCAAGAAGCATTAATTTTAAAAGAACCAGATATGGATGAGCCGTTTGTGCATATTTATTAAAATATTGTTCAATACTGAATGGAAGGTGCGAAATTTACCCAAGAATGTTTATTCCAGTGCATTTTTGGCTGTGGTATTGTCGAATTAAGTCTCTAGGTCACTGAAAAATTACCCAAATAAGTTCACTATATACAATATTAAGTACCACAAAATCGATCTAAATATGGTGCTCAGCAAGAAAATTTGATACTTTTTCAGTGGCTGTTTACATCTCTTTGTTTCATAAAGAAGGGTGTCAAAAAAGGTCCCCCTTCTTTATACACCCCGAGTTCTTACTTTATAACAGAATGGTTAATGGCGCGATTGCCTATATCTTTTCGATAAAAGCAATTCTCCCAGTTAAATCTTTCCAGTGCCTTATATACATTTGATTGAGCAACAGCTAATGTTTTTCCTCTAGCAGCAGCCAACAGAAGACGCCCTCCATTGGCAATCAGTTGTCCTTGATCATTTTTTACTGTACCGGCATGAAAGAGAAGTGTATTTTGATCAATGGATTCACATGCAGGTAGAACAAAACCTTTTTGATAGGATTCTGGATAACCATTTGCTGCGACGACAACACCGAGTACCGCTTGCTCGTCCCATTCAATGATTGGAGTCTCACCATTTAATATTTGGAAAATTACTTCCACAAGGTCGGATTTCATTCGCGGTAAAACGACTTGCGTTTCCGGATCGCCAAAACGTGCATTGAATTCAATAACCTTGGGGCCGGAAGCGGTATGAATTAATCCGGCATAAAGAATTCCTGTAAAACTTCTATTTTCCAAAACTAATGCTTCCGTAACCGGTTTTAAAATCGTTTCATATGCTTGATGAATCGTGTCATAACTGATAAAAGGAACAGGCGAATATGCTCCCATTCCGCCGGTGTTCGGCCCTTGATCCCCGTCAAATGCCCGTTTATAATCTTGGGAAATCTCCAGAGGGACAAGATTTGTTCCGTTGACAAAGGCCATGAAAGAAAATTCTTCTCCTTCCAAAAACTCCTCAATGACGACTTTTGCTGAAGAGGGACCGAATTTATTATGTAATAAAAATTGCTCCAGTGTGGAAACAGCTTCTTCTACTGTATTAGCAACGACAACCCCTTTTCCAGCGGCTAAACCGTCAGCTTTAATGACGATCGGCGTACCTTTTTCCAAAACATAGTCTTTTGCTTTATCAAAATCAGTGAAAACCTCATATTCCGCAGTTGGAATTTGGTACTTTTTCATCAAGGATTTGGCAAATGATTTACTGCCTTCAATTTCCGCTGCTTCTTTGTTAGGTCCAAAAACAAGGAGTGATTCAGTGCGGAACCGATTTGCCAACCCTTCTAAAAGCGGTACTTCCGGTCCAATGATGATTAATCCGATATCGTTTTGTTTGGCAAACTCAACTAATTGTTCCTGCTCCTGTTCGTTAATCTCAATACATGTGGCACACTCACTCATACCGGCATTTCCCGGTGCTGCGAAAACTTGTTCAACCAAGGGACTTTCACTGACTTTGCGGCAAATGGCATGCTCACGACCGCCTCTACCAATAATTAGAACATTCATTTGTCAACCTCCAAACTTGGTCAGATTAAGAATGATAAAGGAAAAAATTAATGTTTAAAATGACGGATACCGGTAAATACCATTGCGATTCCGTACTCATCCGCTTTTTTGATGGAGTCAGCGTCCTTAACCGATCCCCCAGGTTGAATAATTGCAGTAATTCCTGCTTGACCGGCTGCTTCTACGGTATCATCCATCGGGAAAAAGGCATCGGAAGCTAAGACGGCCCCTTGTGCTTTACTTCCTGCTTGGTCAATGGCAATTTTGGCAGCACCGACGCGATTCATTTGACCGGCACCAACACCGAGCGTTGTATCTTTAGAAGTGATGACAATGGCATTTGACTTCACATGTTTAACCACTTTCCAACCAAGTTTTAATGCTTCCCATTCTTCATCAGTTGGTTTACGTTTTGTTGGGATTGTCAGCGTAGTTTCGTCCAAGCCGGCCCGATCATAATCTTGAACAAGTAAACCGCCTTCAATGGATGTAAGCCTGAATTCATTCATATTTTCTTTTACAAAAGGTATAGTTAACAGACGAATATTCTTTTTCATTGTTAAAATGGCCAATGCTTCTTTACTAAATGAAGGGGCAATAATAATTTCCAGGAAAATATCATGAAGTTTCTTTGCTGTTTGTACGTCGACTTCACGGTTTAGGGCAACAATACCGCCAAAAATGGAAACGGGATCAGCTTCAAATGCCTTTGTAAAAGCATCAAATATCGTTTTTCCAATCCCGACACCGCATGGATTCATATGTTTAACGGCAACGGCAGCAGGCTCGTTAAATTCTTCAACAATGGACAGGGCACTGGCGGCATCATTAATATTATTGTAAGAAAGTTCTTTCCCATGTAACTTTGTCGCATTAGCAATAGAAAAACTTGATCCAAGTGGTTTTTTATAAAAAGCGGCATGTTGGTGGGGATTTTCCCCATATCGTAACGATTGTTTTAATTCGTATGTAACTGTTAATTTTTCAGGGAACACTTCCCCGGTTAAATGGGTCATATAATCGGCAATCAAGGCATCGCATGCAGCTGTATGACGGAAAACCTTTGCAGCAAATTTTCTGCGTGTTGAAAGTTGTGTTTCACCGTTCTTTTTTAATTCATCAAGGACAACAGTGTAGTCAGTCGGATCAACAATAACCGTTACATGTTGATGGTTTTTTGCCGCTGAACGTAACATCGATGGACCACCGATATCAATATTTTCAATTGCCTCTTCAACCGAGACGTTTGGTTTTGCAATGGTTTCTTTAAATGGATAAAGGTTTACACAAACAAGGGAAATTGGTGAAATCCCATGTTCTTCAATTTGGTTCACATGTTTCACTTTATCTAATTTGGCCAGCAACCCTCCATGAATCGCCGGGTGTAAAGTTTTTACACGACCATCAAGAATTTCCGGAAAATGGGTAATTTCACTAATTTCGATTACAGGAATATCGGCTTCTTTTAAAACATTGCTCGTTCCCCCAGTTGAAATGATTTCAAAGCCGAGTTCAACAAGTTCTCTTGCAAAATCGACCAAACCGGTTTTGTCAGATACAGAGATGAGTGCACGTTTTTTTGACATATTATTTAGCCTCCAATGGTGTTTTTGTAGAAAAAGATGTTGATAAGTTTAACAGCTTTTGTAAAGTAGCCGGATATAATTGATGCTCAACGGACTGAATCTTAACTTGTAATGATTCCCTTGTTTCATCATCAGAAATGGGAACCGCTTGTTGGACGATGATTTTTCCAGTATCCATTCCTTCATCGACATAATGGATCGTTACACCGGTTTGTTTTACACCTGCTTGTAAACTTTGTCCGATTGCATCCAGTCCGGGAAAAGCCGGCAGTAGGGAAGGATGAATATTAACAATTTTTCCTTCGTAATTCTTTAAGATCGTTGGGCCAATGAGTCGCATGTATCCAGCCAATGCAATAAATTCAATGTTCATTTCGACGAGTTTTGCTAGTATGATCGTTTCATAGGCAGCTTTATTTTGATATTGTTTCGGATGAAATAAAAATATAGGAATATTTTCCGCTTCTGCCCTTTCAATCACGTACGCACCCGGCCGGTCACAGACGACAAGAGCGATATTTGCCTGAAGAGTCCTCTGTTTAACAGCATTCACCAATGCTTGGAAGTTACTGCCGTTACCGGATGCAAAGATGGCAATATTTTTCATTATTCGCCCTCATTTCTCAAAACTTGAAGACCTGGTTTGTCAGTAACCGTTCCAATTAGATATGGTTTTTCACCAATGGTCTTGAAATGGTTTAATAGTGCTTGTGCTTCTTCAGGATGTGCGGCAATGACCATACCAATCCCCATATTAAAAACATGATACATTTCAGTCCGATCCAGTTCTCCAATTGATTCCATTAGTTGAAAGATCGGTGGGATCTCCCAGCTTCCTTCATGGATTATGCAACCGCAGCCGTTCGGAAGCATCCTTGGTATATTTTCAAAAAAGCCACCACCGGTTATATGTGCCATTCCTTTTATATGGAATTTTTTTAATGCGGCTAAAATTGGTTTGACATAAATTCTCGTTGGTTTTAGTAATTCTTCGCCAAGTGTCGATTGTAATTCAGGAACCCAATCATCTAGGCTGAAATTCTTTTCTTCTAAGAATAATTTACGAACAAGGGAATAGCCGTTACTGTGAATTCCGTTAGATGCCAACCCGATAAGGACGTCACCGCTTTTCATTGTGGCACCGGTGATAAGATTTGACTTTTCAACGGCACCGACGGCAAAACCGGCAATATCATATTCGTTTTCTTCGTATAAACCGGCCATTTCCGCAGTTTCTCCACCAATTAACGCACAGCCGGCAGCGACACAACCATCTGCTATCCCTTTAACAATGGCTTCAATTTGTTCGGGGTATGCTTTTCCACAGGCGATATAGTCTAAAAAATAAAGCGGTTCGGCCCCTTGAACAACAATATCATTGACACACATCGCAACGGCATCAATTCCGATGGAATCGTGTTTATTAAGGAGAAAAGCCAACTTCAATTTTGTTCCGACCCCGTCTGTTCCTGAAACTAAAATTGGTTCTTTCAGGTTCAGGATAGACAGATCGAACATCGCCCCAAAATTGCCGATTGTCCCGAAGAATCCTGGACGGTTTGTCCTTGATACATGTTTTTTTATCAGCTTTACCGATTCATAGCCGGCTTCAATATCAACCCCGGCTGCTTTATAGGCTTTTACCATGAATGAAACCCCCGTAATATTACCGGTTGATCAAGAACCGGTCATCGATATGTTGAAAGTGTGTGTACAAATTTGTTTAAAATTTCTCGCTGCATGTCATTGGTAATCTTGCTTGTTTACACCCAAAATGTCCATTCAAATATTTTTTCCTTACATACAGGGTTTTCCTATTATGGAGAACCACAATCTCTTGTTTTTTATAACTTTAAATAAAAATAATACCTGTTTGGGTGCTAATTATCTTACTAGAAATTTATCTGTTGCAGGATAAATAAGGCTTATTGTGAGGATTTTTTCAATTTCCATTAAAAATCCAATCCTTTTGTTGCTACAAATGCAACGGTCTCGGTTTCTATCGGATATTTACCAGTAAAGCAGGCTAGACAGCTCCCTTTTATGCCTCCACTTTGATCTCTTCCCAGTGCTTTTAACATGCCTTCCACACTTAGAAAAGTTAAAGAATCTGCACCGATAATTTGCCGGATTTCTTCCACCGTATGGTCACCGGCAATCAATTCTTCCCGAGATGATGTATCGATCCCATAGAAGCAAGGATGTTTGATCGGCGGGGAGCTGATGACAACATGAACTTCCCATGCGCCGGCTTCTTTGAGCATCCGCACAATCCGTCGACTGGTTGTACCGCGAACGATAGAATCATCAACCATAATGACCCGTTTTCCTTCGACAACACCACGTACTGGGGATAATTTCATCTTTACCCCCTGTTCGCGAAGTTGTTGTGTTGGCTGGATGAATGTTCGTCCCACATAGCGATTTTTGATGAGACCTAATTCATAGGGAATACCGGATTGCTCCGCATACCCGATAGCGACAGAAATGCTTGAATCTGGTACACCGGTGACGACATCCGCTGCAATTGGTGCTTCAAGTGCCAATTGCCTCCCTAAGTTTTTTCTTGCCGTATGGACATTTATTCCTTGCAAATCACTGTCCGGTCGGGAAAAATAAACATATTCCATCGTACATAAGGACATTTGCGTCCGCTTTGTAAATATTTCAGAATAGATTCCATCATGATTAATCAAAAGCATTTCACCTGGTTGGATATCCCGTATATAGTCAGCACCAACAATATCAAAGGCGCAAGTTTCCGAGGCAACAACAAAGGAATCTCCTAGTCTTCCAAGCGATAAAGGTCTTAACCCATAAGGATCAAGAGCGACAATTAATTCTGTTTCAGTCATCAGTAAATAGGCATACGCACCTTGCAGCATGTTCAAGGCAGCTTTAATTTGATCGATGAATTGTGTTCGTTTGCTTCTTTTAATTAAATGGGCAAGTACTTCTGTATCGGAACTCGTTTGAAAAATACTACCTTCCGCTTCCAATAAAGATCTTAGCACTGCTGCATTGGTCAAATTCCCGTTATGGGCTAGAGCAAGGCTTCCGGTTTGTGATTTGAACAGGAGCGGTTGAACATTTTCCGTTCCACTGCCGCCTGCTGTTGCATATCGAACATGTCCAATGGCACCTGTTCCTTGCAAATCATCCATATCATTTTTTGAAAAGACTTCGGCAACTAAGCCCTCACCCTTTTTTATATGGATTTGTTTTCCGTCGGTAACAGCGATCCCTGTCCCTTCTTGACCGCGGTGCTGGAGACTTTGCAAGCCATAATAGGTGATATGAGCGGCATGATGATGTCCCCAAATGCCAAAAACTCCACATTCTTCATTTAATCCCCTTAGTTCAGCAAGCATGGGATCGCTCCTTTCCATGCTTTTTTGATTTTTCCCACAACTACTTTGACGACCGTTTCATTATGAACCGAAATTTGTAGAATTGGTTGGGCTGTTACTCTACCGATAAGTTTGGCAGGTACGAAACGTTCAAATTGCTTTTGATTTTCTTCTTTTACCGATAGAATAAACCGTGATTGCGATTCACTGAATAATTGAGTGACGGCTTCACCTTGGAGTTCAACAGCAGCTCCAATTCCGTCTGCCCCAACGATACATTCACTAAGTGCCACTGCAACGCCACCTTCACTGACATCATGGCAAGAGGCAACAAGTCCGGCACGTATCGCTGTAAGAATTTGCTCTTGGTATATTGCCTCCACATCTAAGTCAAGTGATGGGGATTTTCCAAATATTTCTCCATAGGTAAGTTTTTGCAATTCACTACCGCCAAATTCCGGTTTTGTCTCGCCAAGTAGATAGATTAAATCTCCCGGCTGTTTAAAATATTGGGTGGTTATATGATCAAGTTCTTTTATTAATCCCACCATACCGATAACCGGTGTCGGATAAATTGCTGTTTTGTTCGTCTCATTGTAAAGAGACACGTTCCCGCTAATCACCGGTGTTTTTAAAACACGACAAGCTTCACTGATTCCGTCGGCAGCTTTTTCTAATTGCCAAAAAATTTCCGGATTTTCAGGACTGCCGAAATTTAAACAGTCGGTGATGGCGAGCGGTTCACCACCGGAGCAAACGATATTTCTTGCCGCTTCACTGACTGCAATTTTTCCGCCGGTTTCCGGGTCTAAATAAATGTACCGGGAATTACAATCCGTTGTCATGGCCAATGCTTTTCTTGTGCCACGAATACGAACAACGGCAGCATCGGAACCGGGAGCTACAACGGTATTTGTTCGTACCATATAATCATATTGGTTATAAACCCATTCTTTGCTGGCAATGGTTGGTTGTTGTAATAGCTGTAACAATGTTTCCTCGATATTTTCTACTTTCGGAATTTGGTTTTCCATTTGTTGAAATGCCCGATAATAAGCAGGTTCTATTGATGGTTTATGGTAAACTGGTGCAGCTTCACTTAAGGCATCGGCGGGTACTTCGGCAACAACTTCTCCGTGATGAAAAAGACGCAACATTTTATCATTTGTAACTCGTCCGATGGCCACAGCTTCCAACCCGTATCTTTCAAAAATATCGATAATTTCTTGCTCTCTTCCATTTTTTACGACAAGGAGCATTCGTTCTTGGGATTCAGAGAGCATCATTTCGTATGGCGTCATTCCGGTTTCACGTTGAGGAACCAAGTCTAAATTCATCTCGATTCCGGATCCGGCTTTACTGGCCATCTCCGCACTTGAACTGGTAAGGCCGGCTGCACCCATATCTTGAATACCGACGAGTGCATCGGACTTAATCACTTCTAAACAAGCTTCAAGTAACAATTTTTCCATGAACGGATCACCAACTTGTACGGCCGGGCGTTTTTCTTCGGAAGCTTCTGTCAACTCTTCTGAAGCAAAAGTGGCTCCGTGGATGCCGTCCCGTCCAGTTTTGGCACCGACATACATGACCGTGTTTCCGACACCATGTGCTTGCCCTTTTTTTATATCTTCGTGATTGAGAATGCCGACGCACATCGCATTAACAAGCGGATTTCCCTCATAGCACGCATCAAATTGGATTTCTCCGCCAACTGTTGGAATCCCAATACAATTTCCATAACCGGCAATCCCGGCAACCACTTCTTCAAATAAATATTTTCCGCGCGCACGCTTCAATTCGCCAAAACGTAAGGAGTTGAGGATGGCAATTGGCCGGGCACCCATCGAGAAAACATCACGGATAATCCCGCCGACACCGGTGGCTGCTCCTTGATACGGTTCGATGGCCGATGGATGGTTATGGCTTTCAATTTTAAAAACAACAGCCTGATTATCGCCAATATCAACAACCCCTGCACCTTCCCCGGGGCCTTGCAAAACGTGCGGACCGGTAACAGGGAATTTCTTTAATACCGGTTTCGAGTTTTTATAACTGCAATGTTCCGACCACATAACAGAAAAGAGACCAACTTCGGTATAGTTTGGCAACCGTCCGAGAATCTTTTCAATCAGGGAGAATTCTTCATCGTTCAAGCCCATTTGATTATAGACCTTTTCCGATTTAATTTGTTCCGGACTTGGTTCAAGCTTTAATTGCATGGGATTCCCTCCATTGATTAACAATTGATTGGAAAAGTTTCAATCCGTCATGACTACCTAAAAGATTTGCAACCGCCCGTTCTGGATGGGGCATCATACCAAGAACATTTCCTTGTTTATTCATGATCCCGGCAATGTTTTCGATACTGCCGTTTGGATTTTCGCTATGATAAGTAAAAATAATCTGGTTATTGGCTTTTAACTCTGCTAATGTTTTTTCGTCACAGTAATAATTGCCCTCACCGTGAGCGATTGGAATTTCGATTAATTCACCTTGAGCATATTGATTCGTGAACATTGTGTTCGAATTTTTTACCTCAAGGAGAACGGGCGAACAAATGAATTTCAGACTATCGTTCCGTCGCATGGCTCCTGGAAGAAGACCGGCTTCAAGCAAAATTTGGAATCCGTTACAGACACCTAAGACTGGTTTGCCAAGTTCAGCAGCTTTGACGACTTCATTCATCACAGGACTGAAGCGGGCGATGGCACCTGTCCGCAAATAATCGCCAAATGAGAAGCCACCCGGGAGGAGAATGGCCTCAAAGCGGTCTAAATTTGTTTCATCATGCCAGACATATTCCGCTTCTTCACCGAGTTCATCAATAACCGCATGGTACATATCAACGTCACAATTAGAGCCGGGAAAAACGATCACGGCAAATTTCATTGGGGCACACACTCCTCAATTTCATAGCGATAATCTTCAATAACCGGATTGACAAGCAATTTTGAACAAATTTCTTCTATCATTGTTTCTAATTGTTCTGCCGTTTCCCCAATCGAAAGTTCCAGATATTTTCCAATCCGAACATCATCGACATCATTGTAACCCATCATATGGAGCGACTTTTTGACAGCAGTCCCTTGAGGATCAAGCACACTTTCCTTTAACGTAACATAGACCTTTACCTTATACATGTTGTTTTCCTCCCAGTCTTTGTAAAATCGTTTCATAGGCGTCAATTAAATTGCCGAGGTCTTGGCGAAATAGATCTTTATCTAACTTTTCATTTGTATCGATATCCCAAAGCCGGCATGTATCCGGGGAAATTTCATCGGCAAGCAAAATATTGCCGCAAGCATCTACGCCAAATTCCAATTTAAAATCGACTAGCTTTAAACGGCATGCTTTAAAAAACTCGGTTAAGATTTCATTGATTTTCAAAGCCGAGGTTTTTAAAGTTTCGATGATGTCTGTACTGGAAATTTCCAATACTTCAATTTGGTCATCGGTAATCGGCGGGTCACCGAGTTCATCATTTTTTAGGCAGAACTCGACAATCGGGCGTTTCAACCTTTTTCCTTCATCGACTCCGAAACGTTTTGAAAAACTCCCGGCCGCATAGTTTCTGACGATTACTTCAAGTGGGATGATTTTTACCTGTTTGACTAATTGTTCGTGGTCGGAAACTTTTTTTATAAAATGATTGGCAATTCCCTTTTCTGTTAACAGCGAAAATAATAAACTAGTAATCTCGTTATTTAAACGACCCTTTCCGGTGATTTCGGCTTTTTTTACACCATTAAAAGCGGTGGCAGAATCTTTATACTCGACCCAAACAATATTTTCATCATCGGTTGCAAAAATTCGTTTAGCTTTTCCTTCATATAAAGCTTCTTTTTTCCTCATTTTATTTCCCCCGTATTTATTTTCTTCCGGCAGATGTTCTTAAAGTAGGTGGATGGATCGGCAGATTTAGTCTAAAGTTTAGCTGTTTCAAATGATGGATTCACCAAATATTGTTTTCTTCCAGTTCTTGTAAGGCTTCATCTGTACTGTTACATAGACGGGTGAGATGCCCCATTTTTCTTCCCAGTTTTGCTTCATTTTTTCCGTATAAATGAATCTTCCAATGTTTAAAATGATGAAGATTTTTCAGCAGTGGTTCGAGATGCTCGCCTAAAATATTTACCATGACAGCCGGTTTCAAAAGTGCCGTTGAACCGAGCGGCAAATTACAAATGGCCTGAATATGTTGTTCAAATTGGGATGTCATGCAGGCTTCAATCGAAAAATGACCAGAGTTGTGCGGTCTTGGTGCGAGTTCGTTAATATAAATTTCTCCATCTTCAGTAACAAACATCTCTACTGCCAGTGTTCCAATTAAATGGAGATAATCAGCAATTTTTTGGGCAGCCATGATCGCTTTTTCTTCCGTTTTTTTATCAATTCGTGCCGGAACGATGGTTTGATGTAAGATATTGTTCCGATGGATATTTTCAGTAACAGGAAAGACAGCCGTTTCCCCTTCCGGATTTTTTGTAACAATGACTGAAATTTCTTTTGTAAACGAAATCCATTTTTCTAACACACAAGGTCCGGTTGAAAGTAAGGAGACTGCAGAAATCCGGTCATGTTCCGTTTTTATTACTAACTGTCCTTTACCGTCATATCCGCCTGTCGCCGTTTTTAAAACAGCAGGATATCCTAGATTTTCCAGTCCGTGTTCGAGTTCCGTTTGATCTAGAATAACCTCATATGGTACAACAGGGAGGCCCGCCTTCTGAATGGTCGCTTTTTCATAAATTCGGTTTTGTGTAACCTGTAAAATTTCCGTTCCTTGGGGGACATATGCATGTTTTGTTAACCAATTCAGTGCATGTGCGTCAATATTTTCAAATTCATAGGTGATGACGTCACTTTTTTCAGCTAGTATTTGAATGGACATTAAATCATTGTAAGCCGCCACAATTTGTTCATCAGCTACTTGACCGCATGGGCTATTTGGCGTCGGATCAAGGGCGATGACATGAAAACCCATCGATTTTGCCGCCAACGTCATCATTTGTCCGAGTTGCCCCCCACCGATTACACCAATTGTTTGTCCGGGTAAAATCATTTTAGGCAAATTGATCACTACTTTCTAGGACATTGGTTTTTGCCTCTTCACGGAAATGATGTAGTTTTGCAGCAATATTGTTGTCGAAAGTAGACAGAATCTGTGCCGCAAGCAGTCCGGCATTTTTTGCACCGGCAACACCGATTGCGACCGTTGCAACAGGGACTCCGGCAGGCATTTGGACAATTGACAATAGGGAATCCAATCCATTTAATGCCTTTGATTGAACAGGTACGCCAATAACGGGAATTGTCGTTTTGGCTGCTACCATACCGGGGAGATGTGCAGCACCACCGGCTCCGGCAATGATTACTTTCAAGCCTTCATCTTTTGCCGTTTCTGCAAAAGAGAACATGAGGTCAGGCGTTCTGTGAGCCGAGACAACTTTTTTTAAATAAGGAATTTCCAATTGTTCAAGCACATCACAGGTATGTTTCATTGTTTTCCAGTCGGATGTACTTCCCATAATGACTCCAACAAGCGGTTTCACTACAGTTCCCCTCGTTTCTTTAAATGGATAAATAGAAAAACCCGGTATTGACAACCTTCCCTCACTAAGAGAAAGCAGTCAAAACCGGGTTTGGAAAGAGGACATACGGCAACAACATGAGGATGAGGTCACTGAAAAGCTATTTGAATAAGTTCATCTATATGGAGTAGGGTAGGGTAACCCCTGAAATTACATCTGAATATGGCGTTTCGTATTATTCAGCACTTTTTCAGTGTCCATCAACAATATGCACAATATGTCCGGAATAATCCGTTTTGATCTACTTTCTCTCATAGTCCAATGATTTACGGTCACTGGGTAGAGACTTATGGGCCATATTCCCATGATTATATGAGAGAAAATATATTTATTTTGAATTCAAATATATCTTAACAATTACTTGAGGGATTTGTCAACAGAATAATCGAACGTTAAAAACTTTATATGACATAAACGTTCGGTTTTTTATAAATTCTATTAATTTCTTGCTTCTGAAAAAGGGAACTAATATAGGTTTTGACGATAGAATTGAATAGCAAAGTTGTATCACTATTTTGGTGGTAAAGGTTTTATTGGACAGTTTCTGCTGATTAGCCGCCGATTTTGTCCGTGAGAGCCGCCCTATTGGACAGTTTTTGATGGTTGACTCCTTATTTTGTCCGCGAGCGCTTGTTCTATTAGACAGTTCTTCCTGTTCGACTCTCCGTTTTGTCCGTGAGAGCCGCTCTATTGGACAATTCTTACTATTTGAATCACCGTTTTGTCCGTGAGAGCTGCTCTATTGGACAGTTTTTGATGGTTGACTCCTCATTTTGTCCGCGAGCGCTTGATCTATTAGACAGTTCTCGCTAATTGAGTTCCCGTTTTGTCCGTGAGCGCTGCTCTATTGGACAGTTTCTGCTGATTAGATGCCCTTTTTGTCCGCGAGCGCCGCTCTATTGGACAGTTCTCGCTAATTGAGTCTCCGTTTTGTCCGTGAGACGCGCTCTATTGGACAATTCTTGCTATTTGAATCACCGTTTTGTCCGTGAGCGCTGCTCTATTGGACAGTTTTTGATGGTTGACTCCTCATTTTGTCCGCGAGCAGCGTTCTATTGGACAGTTTCTGCTGATTAGCCGCCGGTTTTGTCCGTGAGAGCCGCTCTATTGGACAGTTCTCATCGATCGACTCCTCATTTTGTCCGTGAGAGCCGCTCTATTGGACAGTTTTCCTGATTACCTCCTTATTTTGTCCATAAGCGCCGTTTGAGACCACTGAAAAAGTGCAAAATAATTTCTCTTGCCACCATGTCTAGGAGTAATTTTGTGATTTACCATACTATATATTGTGTTCGTGAACTTATTTCAAGTAGTTTTTCAGTGGCCCCGCGCCATTTTAAAGGGCAGTTTCTCAGTAAAGCCGTTCCACTGAATTCTGTTAGTGTTTGCCATTACTAATGTGGAACTGAAATATAGCGGGAATTTACAAGAGCAAAACCTGTTAGTGGGCATTCAAAGACAAGAGATTGGTTGGAGGAGGTATTTTAAAAGGAACTTTACAATCCTGGAAAAAAGTCCACTGATTTTTCCAAAATTATGATATACTAATTATAAATTTGTGTATAATATTTATGTTAATTTATAAAAAATGATGGCAAATATTAAAAAGTGTATGATATAATTTTACCTGTAGTTAAATAAAGTTATCCTATTTACTAAGCTTTTGATAAAGGGGGAGAAGGTCATTACCCAACAAAAAGTGGTTCATGTTGTATCAGATTCAGTTGGCGAGACTGCGGAATTAGTCGTCAAAGCTGTTGCCAGTCAATTTAATAGTGGTCGTGTGGAAATTCATCGACATTCGTTTATTGAATCCATCCAAGACATAGATGAAGCAATAAACTCAATTGATGAATTGAATTCATTGATCGCTTACACTCTTGTTATCCCTGAGCTAAAGGAATATTTAGATCACCGTTCGGCTGAAAAAGGTATTTATTCTGTTGACCTGCTTAGCCCGCTCCTTCATATATTTGAGGACTTTTTCAAACAAGAAGCAAAACATCAGCCAAAATTAAGTAGGCGAATGGATGAAGAGTATTTTAGAAAAATTGACGCCATTGAGTTTTCGGTCAAATACGATGACGGGAAAGATCCTCGTGGATTAAAATGGGCTGATTTAGTATTAATTGGCGTTTCACGTACATCGAAAACACCACTTGCCATGTATTTGGCACACCATGGATATCGGGTGGCCAATGTACCAATCATACCTGAAGTCGAACCACCAAAAGAAATTTTTGAAATTCACAGAAGGAAATATATCGGTTTGACAATTAGCCCGGAAAAGTTAAATGAAGTCCGTAAAGAGCGATTGAAATCCATGGGGTTAAATGCAGAGTCGAATTATGCAAGTATGGATCGAATTGTTGAAGAATTGGATAATGCCGACAGGATCATGAAACGGATTGGCTGCCCAATTATTGATGTATCGAATAAAGCAATTGAAGAGACAGCCAATTTAATCATACATACGATGAAAAAAGGAAGGAGACCGTAGAATGGAAAAATATGTCTACTTGTTTAATGAAGGAAACAGTGATATGCGCAACATCCTTGGAGGGAAGGGTGCGAACTTGGCTGAAATGACCAATATCGGTTTACCGGTTCCATTCGGTTTTACCATTTCGACACAAGCTTGCAATGATTATTATAAAGTAGGTAAAACAATATCAGACACAGTTAAACAACAGATATTAACTGCACTCGAACAACTTGAAGAAGAAACAGGAAAAAAATTGGGAGATGTGACGAACCCGCTTCTTGTTTCCGTCCGATCCGGTTCGGTTTTCTCAATGCCAGGCATGATGGATACAGTGTTGAATCTCGGCATGAATGATGAAACGGTTAAAGCGGTGGCAAGACTAACAAATAATGAGCGATTTGCGTACGATTCATATCGTCGTTTTATTCAAATGTTTAGTAATGTTGTTTTAGGAATTGACCTTTTTTATTTTGAACAATTATTAGATGAAACAAGGGAGAAAAAGGGATATAAGGTTGATCCGGAATTAACGGCAGAAGATTGGAAAGAAGTAATTACCGACTATAAAGCGGTGGTGAAAAGGCAGAAAAAAATTGAATTCCCGCAAAATCCGCAAGATCAATTATTTTTAGCAATCCGTGCCGTGTTCGATTCTTGGAATAATCAACGCGCCATTGTTTACCGTCGTATTCATAAAATCCCTGACACCCTGGGAACAGCTGTAAATGTACAAAGCATGGTTTTTGGAAATATGGGAAATGACTCCGGAACTGGGGTGGTATTTACTCGTAATCCATCTACCGGTGAGCATCAATTATATGGTGAATATTTAATGAATGCTCAAGGAGAAGATGTTGTGGCTGGTATCAGGACGCCTGAAGCGATTCATGTTTTAGAAAAAGATATGCCGGATGTGTATAAAAAGTTGCTAGGAACTTGCCAACGATTAGAAAAACATTATCAAGATATGCAAGATATTGAGTTTACTATAGAACGCGGTGAATTATTTATTTTACAAACAAGGAGTGGAAAGCGGACAGCACAAGCGGCTATTCAAATTGCCGTTGATATGGTTCGGGAAGGGATTATTGATAAGGAAACGGCCATTTTACGGGTTGATCCCGAACAACTAAATCAGTTACTGCATCGGCGAATCGATCAAACGGCTAAGCGTGAATCACTAACAAAAGGACTTCCTGCGTCACCAGGTGCAGCAACTGGAGCGGTTGTCTTTGATGCAGATGAGGCGGAACAACTTGGGAAGGAAGGGAAAAAGGTCATTCTTGTCCGTCCGGAAACAACGCCGGATGATATTCACGGAATTGTCGCAGCCGAGGCTGTTGTCACAAGTCGTGGCGGGATGACGAGCCATGCCGCTGTTGTGGCGAGGGGAATGGGAAAAGCTTGCATTTGCGGCTGTGAATCTTTGAAAATAGATTTGAAGAATAAGATGTTTACAGTTGGCGATACCGTTGTCAAATACGGAGATATAATTACAATTGATGGTTCAACCGGGATAATTATGCTTGATGAAGTAGCAATGATTGAGCCACAACTGTCTGAAGAATATAAGTTGTTACTTTCTTGGGCGGATCAGGTTCGAGATATTGGTGTTCGTGCCAATGCCGATAACCCGGAGGATGCCCGAAAAGCTTTCGAATTTGGAGCAAGTGGGATTGGGTTATGCCGTACCGAGCATATGTTTATGGACCCAAAACGCATTCCGATTGTGCAAAATATGATTTTGGCTGAAAACGAAGAGGATCGTATGGTTTTCCTTGATCAATTACTCATCATGCAACAAGGAGACTTTGAAGGGATCTTTGAAGCGATGAATGGTCAACCGGTTACCATTCGTCTATTGGATCCGCCAATGCATGAATTTTTACCAGATAAGGAAGAATTATTGGTTGAAGTGACCAAATTGCAAGTAACTGCACCGGATTCACCGGAGTTAGTTGAGAAAGAGCAATTGTTGAAAAAGGTGAATCAATTAGCTGAATTTAATCCGATGCTTGGTCATCGCGGTTGTCGTTTAGGTATTGTTTACCCGGAAATATATGAAATGCAAGTTCGGGCTATTATTCATGCAGCAGTGAAAGTAACGGAAAAAGGAATACCGGTCAAGCCGGAAATCATGATACCACTTGTTGGCCATGTAAATGAATTAAAACGGATGCGCCAACTTGTTGAGATGACAGCAGAGGAAGTGATGAGTGCTGCTGGTATTCATCTTGACTATTTAGTTGGAACGATGATTGAGGTGCCGCGGGCTGCATTAACTGCTGATCAAATTGCTGAACAAGCAGATTTCTTCTCTTTTGGAACGAACGATTTAACGCAGACAACATTCGGTTTTAGTCGTGATGATGCAGAAGGGAAATTTTTACAAACATATATTGAACAAAAAATACTGCCGGAAAATCCGTTTGCCGTACTAGATCGGGAAGGTGTCGGCAAGCTGATTGAAATGGGGGTTACGCTTGGTCGAAAAACGAAACGGAACTTGAAAACAGGAATTTGCGGTGAACATGGCGGTGAAAAGAGCTCCATTGAATTTTGCTTTTTAGCCGGCCTGGATTATGTCAGCTGTTCACCATACCGTGTTCCGTTAGCTCGTCTTGCCGCGGCACAAGCGACAATTCAACATCGTGGGAACATTGTGGAAGCAATTGGATAGAATATAAAAGAATGAAAGTAGAAGCCTTGCAGTAGAGGGCTTCCTTTTTTAGCTAATAAGAAAGTAAAAATTTTTTCATATCTACTTTCCTAACGCATAAGTGAACAAGGAAAGCTTCGCGGTAATACATCGCGGTCGAAAAAATTTTATATTTTTCGGTTAACTAGAGAGACTTTGCAAGCATTACCTCGCAAGCGAAAAAGTTTTTTGCCGAACTACGGCTCTTTGGTTGCCCAAAGGCTCGGACGCCCGAGTTTTCTTTAAAAATAATGAATATCAAGGTATTCTGCGGATGGCTATATCAATTGATGAATGAATAATAAAAATTTCTCGGAAAGCCCCGGAATATGTAAACTTCTACACAAATTATTATATAATAATTGAAAGAGATGAAAAAAATAATAAGGGTGAACTTCATGCAGAATGGACCAAACATAGAAGATTATTTAAACCAAGGAATTTATGGGAAAAAGGAAATAAACCCTGGAGAGAAAAAGAAATTTCTGGGTACGTTCCGAGAGCGAGTTGTTATTGCCTTAACTAAGAACCAAGTGTATAAACCAAGCATTTACAAAGAAGTGGAACAAGAAATGAAAAAAAACGCAGATGCAAAGCTAATACTGAATGGTTCAGTCAACTATGAGTATTTACGTAAGTATGTGAAAATCGCATATAAGTATAATATTCCTTTTACCATCGTAGAAAATAAGGAACATGATACGGACATAGGTCTTGTCCTCGCTCATGATTATGCAGTCGACAAGGAAAACATCTTTGTTTCTGATGAGTCTCAATCGGTAACGACTAATGACAATATGGGTACAACTGAAAATGGCATAAAGGGGTTTTTTAAAAAATTATTTTCATAACTTTTCATATTGAAGTTTTTATTTGTGCATAAGACACTGTTGTTATGTACCAAAGATTTCCATTCGAAAACACCAATGGTATATTTCGGCTTATTTTTCCACTAAATTTATTCCATTAAGCCATTTCTACTCCAATTCCTGCGGCCACTGAAAAACAATTCGCGAAAATGTTCACTTTCACAAATAGAGTAGGATAAACCATGAAAATACATCTGAATACGGTGATTAGCAAGTTTATTTGGCAATTTTTCAGTGGCCGCTCGCAGACAAAACCTGAGTCCAATCAGGAAGAACTGTCCAATAGAGCGACTCGGGGTCTCTGAAAAACTACTCGAAATAAGTCCACGAACACAATATATAGTAGGATAAACCATAAAATTACTCTTAGATATAGTGGTAAGAGAAATTGTTACACACTTTTTCAGTGGTCTCGAGAGCGCCTCTCACAGGCAAAATGGTAAGCCAATCAGTAAAAACTGTTTAATAGATCGGTTCGTGGTCTCTGAAAAACTACTCGAAATAAGTCCACGAACACAATATATAGTAGGGTAAATTACAAAATCACTCCTAGACATGGTGGCAAGAGAAATTGTTACACACTTTTTCAGTGGCCTCGAGAGCGCCTCTCACAGGCAAAATGGTAAGTCAATCAGTAAAAACTGTCTAATAGATCGGTTCTCACGGACAAAATCGAGGGCTAATCCGCAAGAACTGTCCAATAGCCCGCTCTATTTAGTACCAGTTGTCTACTAATTTCCGCCAGTTTTCTCCCAAAGGCCACGATTCGATTACATCTAAAAAGAATTTTTCCCTCCTATTTCGGAAATCTTGTAAAACATGGTAAAATAGTAGATAGTTTTGCAAAATGCATTGCGAATACAATTGCATTTGCTTTTATAGAATCATTTTTCTCTGAAACATGTGGAGGTGAAATTATGTCCAGAATTTCTAAAGAACAAGTAAAGCATGTGGCTGATTTAGCCAGATTGTCATTCAGTGAGGAAGAAATCGAAAAGTTCACGATTCAATTGGATACCATCATCGGTTTTGCTGAACAGTTGAATGAACTTGATACAACCAATGTAGAACCAACATCCCACGTTCTTGATATGAAAAATGTATTGCGTGAAGATGTGGCCGTTCCCGGTTTACCAAGGGATGAGGTTTTAAAAAATGCACCAGACCATAAAGATGGACTTTTCCGTGTACCATCTATTCTTGAGTAAGGAGGGATATACATGTCACTATTTGATCATAAAATGAAAGATTTACATGAGCTATTACAAAAAAAAGAAGTTTCCGTTTCGGATTTAGTTGATGAGTCGTTTAAGCGAATTTCGGAAGTGGAAGAAAAAGTACAAGCCTTTTTAACCTTAGATGAAGAAAATGCTCGGAATAAAGCAAAACAGTTAGATGAAAAACTTGCTGACGGCGATTCAACAAGTATTTTATTCGGAATGCCGATAGGAATTAAGGACAATATCGTAACAAAAGGTGTACGTACTACTTGTGCAAGCAAAATCCTCGAAAACTTTGACCCGATTTACGATGCAACGGTTATGCAAAAATTACATAATGCTGAAACAGTCATGATTGGGAAATTGAATATGGATGAATTCGCCATGGGTGGATCAACAGAGACTTCCCACTATCAAAAAACATACAATCCATGGAATTTAAACTATGTTCCAGGTGGGTCTTCCGGTGGTTCGGCGGCCGCGGTTGCTGCTGGGGAAGTTCCATTCACATTAGGTTCTGACACCGGTGGATCGATTCGTCAGCCATCAGCTTATTGTGGTGTTGTTGGACTAAAACCTACATATGGTCGTGTATCCCGATTTGGATTGGTTGCTTTTGCATCTTCCTTGGATCAAATCGGGCCAATCACGAAAAATGTTGAAGATAATGCGTATTTACTTCAAGCAATTTCCGGTGTTGATCCATATGACTCAACTTCCGCCAATCTTCCGGTTCCAAACTATGTAGAACAGTTGACCGGCGATGTAAAAGGATTACGGATTGCTGTCCCTAAAGAATATTTGGGGGAAGGTGTCCAAGAATCTGTTCGTAACTCCATTTTAGAAGCACTGAAGGTATTTGAAAAACTAGGTGCGAATTGGGAAGAAGTATCCCTACCACATTCGAAATATGGTGTAGCCACCTATTATTTACTTGCTTCTTCTGAGGCTTCGTCCAACTTGGCTCGTTTTGATGGTATTCGTTACGGTTACCGTGCACAAGGAGCTGAAAACTTAATTGATTTATACAAAAAGACCCGCTCTGAAGGGTTTGGCGATGAAGTCAAACGCCGGATTATGCTTGGAACGTTTGCCCTCAGTTCCGGTTATTATGATGCCTATTATAAAAAAGCGCAACAAGTACGGACATTAATCAAGCAGGATTTTGAAAAAGTATTTGAAAAATATGACGTGATTATTGGACCAACTGCACCAACAACAGCATTTAAAATTGGTGCCCAAATTGATGACCCACTAACCATGTATGCGAATGATCTTTTAACAATTCCTGTTAATTTGGCTGGTATACCAGGGATTTCCGTTCCATGCGGTTTTGATAACGGACTTCCAATCGGTTTACAAATTATCGGTAAACATTTTGATGAAGCGACTATTTATCGTGTCGCTCATGCATTTGAACAAGCAACAGATTATCATAAGCAAAAACCACTACTGTAAGGGGTGAAGAAGAGGATGAATTTCGAAGCTGTTATCGGTTTAGAAGTGCATGTTGAGTTAAAAACCCAATCGAAAGTTTTCTCTCCTGCACCGGCCCATTTTGGCGCAGAACCGAATACAAATACAAATGTGATCGACTTAGGTTATCCTGGTGTGTTACCCGTGTTAAATAAAGAAGCGGTAAATTACGCCATGAAAGCAGCAATGGCACTTAACTGTGAAATCGCTACTGAAACAAAATTTGACCGAAAAAACTATTATTATCCAGATAATCCGAAGGCCTACCAAATTTCCCAATATGACAAACCAATCGGTGAACATGGCTGGATTGAAATTGAGGTTGAAGGAAAGAAGAAAAGGATTGGAATCAACCGTCTTCATTTAGAGGAAGATGCCGGAAAGTTATTCCACGCAAACGATGGTTACTCATTAGTTGATTTCAACCGTCAAGGAACACCGCTCATTGAAATTGTGTCTGAGCCGGATATCCGAACACCAGAGGAAGCCTATGCTTATTTGGAAAAATTGAAATCCATTATCCAATACACCGGTGTTTCCGATGTCCGCATGGAAGAAGGTTCCTTACGTTGTGACGCTAATGTATCTATCCGTCCGATCGGTCAAGAAGAGTTTGGAACGAAAACCGAATTGAAAAACTTAAACTCGTTCAACTTTGTACGGAAAGGTCTCGAATACGAAATTAAGCGGCAAGAAAAAGTTCTTTTATCTGGTGGGGTGGTCCGCCAAGAAACGCGCCGTTATGACGAGGCTACCGGTGAAACGATTTTGATGCGGGTAAAAGAAGGCTCTGAGGATTATCGTTACTTCCCGGAACCGGATCTTGTTGATTTATATATTGACGATGAGTGGAAAGAACGTATTCGACGGGAGATTCCAGAACTTCCAGATGTACGGAAAAAACGTTATGTGGAGGAACTTGGCCTCCCTGCATATGACGCAATGGTGTTGACGCTAACAAAGGAAATGTCGGATTTCTTTGAAGCAACGGTACTAGCTGGAGCAGGCGCAAAGCAAGCCTCCAACTGGCTCATGGGTGAAGTGAGTGCATATTTGAACGCTGAACAAAAAGAACTTCACGATATTGCTTTAACACCGGAAAGTTTAGCAGGTATGATCAAATTGATCGAAAAAGGCACTTTATCATCTAAATTGGCTAAAAAAGTATTCAAAGAGCTCGTTGAAAAAGGTGGCGACCCGGAAAAAATCGTTAAAGAAAAAGGGCTTGTTCAAATTTCCGATGAAGCAACATTGCTAAAATTCGTCACCGAGGCTTTGGATGCCAACCCGCAATCAATTGAGGACTATAAAAACGGGAAAGACCGGGCAATTGGCTTCCTTGTTGGTCAAATTATGAAGGTAACGAAAGGACAAGCGAACCCGAAGCTCTTGAACAAGATTTTATTAGAAGAAATTAAAAAACGATAATGAGATGAAGGAATCGTTTAGTTAGGCGATTCCTTTTTTTGGAAAGTATAAAAGTACAGGTGGAAAATTCAAACTCTCAAGGTAAAGTCTAGCAAAGGAAAAAAATTGTTTATGCTCATTCAATTACAAACTAAAATATGTAAATTTCGTCCTAATCATTTTATAATAGGATATAGTGATCTTTTTCATAGGATTACAAATCAGAAACTTTATAATAATGTGTACACTCAATATGGTGAGGTGAATATGTGACAATACTTACTCAATGGTATGAAAAAGGAATGCACATGCCATATGGGGACAACGGACACCGGAAGTTCAGGGATATATTGAACATGAGCGGGGATATTTGCTGAACTGGCATTCTCAGAAAAAAAGAAAATGGATAAAACCATGAAAATATACTTCTTGGTAGATGAACAAGTATGGAAGCAAGTTGCTACGAACATAATAGGGAAAATAAAGTGACACTTCCATCCGTGGGAGGTGGACCCCCACTAATGGTTGCCAAAGCAATAGGTGTTTGTAATTTTGATATCGAGTGCCTAGAACTCCTGCTTAATGAATATGAAGTTATTCCGGTTGTTAATCAGGTGGAATGACATCCATATTGCCAACAGAGAGAGCTACAGAACTTTTGTGAAAAACATCATAATATCCTTGAAGCTTACAGTTCGCTAATGAACGAAAAAGATGTTTTAAATGTTTCCGTTGTGAAGGAAATTGTAAAAGCCCATGGAAGAACAGCAGCTCAAGTCATTCTACGCTGGCACTTACAAACAGGGGTTATCACAATTCCAAAACCAGCCACACCTTCACTTATCGAGGAAAACTTTGATGGATTTGATTTTGAATTAACGGCGGAAGATATGGAAAAAATGACAGAATTAGACAGAAATTTGCGGATCGGTAATGTACCGAGTGAATTCAATATTAGATAAATGCTGATTATTTGGAACTCAAACAAAAATATTTAGACACCATTTTAAAGTGCCATACTAGGAGGATCTCAATGAGTAATGGGAGTTATCGAGATGTATGGGTTGAAATATCATTAGATGCTGTTCAACAGAATGTAAAAGTATTTTTGAAACATTTAAAACCTGATACTAAAATTTGTGCAGTTGTAAAAGCAGATGGTTATGGTCATGGAGCCATTGAAGTCGCTCAAGCCGCATTAGATGCAGGAGCAGCTTATTTGGCTGTTGCATTTTTAGACGAGGCAATCGAATTGCGTAACGCTGGTATAACCGCACCAATTTTAATTCTCGGCTATACACCAAAAGAGGCAGTAAAAGAAGCGATTTTTCATGATATTACCTTAACCGTTTTTACCCAGGATGTTTTAGAAAGGATTTCTCAAGTTGCTCAAGAGTATAAAAAACTTGCTCGTGTTCATATAAAAATCGATACAGGGATGAACCGAATTGGTGTTAATCATAAGGAAGAAGCACTGAAACTTGCTACGTCCATCCATTCTGATTTTGTGAAGTTGGAAGGGATTTTTACTCATTTTGCCGACGCTGATTCGACCGACCCGACCTATACTTACAAACAGTACAAAAAGTTTGTTGAAGTTATCGATCGATTGGAAGAAAATCAAATTCATATCCCAATCAAGCATTGTTGTAATAGTGCGGCAACTATCGGCTTTCCGGAAATGCATATGGATATGGTCCGTGTTGGTATTAGTCTTTACGGTTTGTACCCGGCTGAACACTTGAAAGAAAAACTTCCATCATTAAAACAAGTGATGAGCTTAAAAGCAAAACCAGTATTTGTAAAACCGGTAGATGCCGGCCAACCGATTAGTTACGGATGTACCTTTGTACCCGAGCGGAAATCAATCATTGCCACAATTCCAGTCGGTTATGCAGACGGTTTTTCCCGGTCACTTTCGAATAAAGGCCATGTGACTGTGCGAGGCAATCGGGCGCCGATTGTCGGACGGATTTGTATGGACCAATCAATGATTGATGTAACGAATATAAAAGATGTGAGTACGGATGATGTTGTGACGATATTTGGTGACGAGAATGCCGGCTTTATTTCTTTGAATGAAGTGGCCGAACAGATGGGGACGATACACTATGAAACCACTTGCTTGATAGGAAAGCGGGTACCAAGAGTATTTATCAAAAATGGGGTCATTCAAGGTAGTAAAAGTCTGCTAAATTTAGGTAATCGATAGTCTGCTAATTTGGATGCTAAGACATTCTGCTTAAAAATCCGTGCATCATACGATCTAAGAAGGGGCCGTCCAAAAGTAAATTTTCCGACTTTTGGATGCCCCTTTTTTGTACGCTAAGAATGTATAAATTTCCAGCAAAGAAGCGAATTCGACGTAGTTGGAAATTTTAGGAATTAAGTATAGTGCATAAGGAAAGCTTCGCGGGAATACATCACAGCCGAAAAAATTTTATGTTTTTTCAGCGAACTAGAGATATTTCGGTATTATTACCTCGCAAGCGAAAATGTTTTTTCACTGAACTATGGCTCTTTGGTTGCCTTAAGGCTCGGGCGCCCAAGTTTTCTTTATTTTAAAAGTTTGATTCATCAATATTTTGAATAACTAAATCGTTGGGGGTTGCCCGTTACCGGACAATCCCTTTTAGATTTTAATAGAAACATATTTCACTTCTAAAAATTCTTCAATTCCGTGGTGGCCACCTTCTCGTCCGATGCCGCTTTCTTTAAATCCCCCGAATGGAGCTTGGGCAACGGAGGGAAGTCCGTCATTGATACCGACAATACCATACTCCAGTCGCTCGGAAACGGTAATAGCTGTTTTTAAATCTTTCGTAAAAATATAGGCGGCAAGTCCATAGGGTGTGTTGTTTGCACGCTCAACCACATCATCCAAGTTTTGAAAGGAAATAACCGGGGCGACCGGACCGAAAGTTTCCTCTTGCATAATTTTCATTTCTTCTGTAACACCACTTATAATTGTCGGTTGTACAAAATAACCATCATGCAATTCAATGACTCGACCGCCACCAGATTCTATTGTACCCCCTTTTAAAAGAGCATCTTCAATATGACTTTCCACTTTTTTAAAGGCAGCTTCATCAATGAGCGGTCCAATTTGCGTTTCTGGATTTAGTCCATCACCAACAACTAATTTCTTTGTCTCGGCACGGAATTTTTCCAAAAATTCGTCTAAAATTGACTCATGGACATAGATTCTGTTGGCACAGACACAAGTTTGCCCATTATTCCGGAATTTTGAGGCCATCACCCCTTCTATTGCTTCATCTAGGTCGGCATCTGGGAAAACAATAAATGGTGCATGCCCGCCTAACTCTAATGACACTTTTTTTACAGTATTTGCGGAACCAGCCATTAACAGCTTACCGACTTCAGTTGAACCGGTAAAAGTCAGTTTTCGAACCCGGGAGTCTTTTAACCAAGCTTCACCAATTTCTGCAGCATTTCCAGTAACAAAATTAATGACTCCCTTTGGAATACCGGCTTTTTCCGCGGCTTCAGCAAGTTTCAAGGCCGTAAGGGGTGTTTGTTCCGCAGGTTTAATCACTACCGTACATCCGGCAGCAAGTGCAGGTGCTACTTTTCGCGTAATCATCGCAGCCGGGAAATTCCATGGAGTAATTGCACAGACCACACCGACCGGCTGCTTCAAAACAAGTATCCGTTTATTGACAGCTGAAGCGGGAATTGTTTCACCATAAATTCGTTTTGCTTCTTCCGAATACCAAGTAACAAAACTTGCTCCATATGTAATCTCGCCTAATGCCTCTTTCATCGGCTTTCCTTGTTCAAGAGTCAATGTTTCGGCTATTTCCGTTTTATTATCCATTATGCAATCATACCATCTTCTTAATAAATGACTTCTTTCTTCTGCTGTTTTGCCAGACCATTTTTTAAAAGCATCATACGCAGCATCAACAGCCAGCTTAGCATCTTCTGATCCGCCGTTTGGTACGGATGCAATCTGCCTGCCGTTTGCTGGATTGATTACCGGAAATGTCTCACCCGAAATCGCCTTGACCCACTCGCCATTAATATACATGCGATTTAACAAAACAGTACGTGTCGACATAATCAAACCTCCCATATGAGATAAGTAAATTATACTAAATATTAGAAAAATTTAACAGAAAAATGCTCGGAACAATACGAACGACTTGCCTTGCTTTCTTGAATGATATATTATGAGTTATAGTTGAAAATCATTTTAAATTGGATGATGATAAATGAAAAGAGCACGAATTATTTATAATCCAACATCGGGAAGGGAAGTTTTCAAACGGTATTTACCTGAGGTTTTGGAAAAATTGGAAGTAGCCGGTTATGAAACATCATGTCATGCAACAACCGGGGCTGGAGATGCTACAAAAGCTGCCAAAACAGCAGTGGACAGAAAATATGACATTGTGATTGCGGCAGGTGGGGACGGAACCTTAAATGAAGTTATCAATGGACTTGCCGAACAAGATTATCGTCCAAAATTGGGTTTAATTCCAGTCGGGACAACAAATGACTTTGCAAGAGCTCTTCATATTCCACGGGATATTTTGACGGCTACTGATATAATTGTTAAAGGTGAAACGATCCCAATAGATATCGGCCGGATGAATACAAAATATTTCATTAATATTGCTGGGGGAGGACGATTAACCGAGTTGACCTATGAAGTTCCAAGTAAGCTGAAAACAGTTCTTGGTCAATTGGCATATTATTTAAAAGGCATTGAAATGTTACCGTCAATCAAAGCATCGGAAATCAAGTTGGAATACGATGGTCAAATCTTTGAAGGGGAAGCCATGCTTTTTTTGATTGCACTAACAAACTCGGTTGGTGGATTCGAAAAACTTGCACCGGATGCTTCCATAAATGATGGCTATTTTACTTTATTAGTGTTGAAAAAGACAAATTTAGCTGAGTTTATTCGTGTCGTTACCATGGCATTACGCGGTGAACATATTAATGATCCAAATGTCATTTATACAAAAGCAAATTACATAAAAGTTACATCACCGCAAGAAGTATTAATTAATTTGGATGGAGAATTAGGTGGAACGGCACCATGTGAATTTCAAAACTTATATCGTCATGTTGAGATCTTTGCGCCGGTTGAAAAAATCCGACCAGAAGATAAAATGGATCTTTAATAAAGAAACATAAGTTCACATCTACGAATTCCCTTTTTAAAATAAGGGGTATCCCGACTCAGGATTTACTCTAATAAGAAAGATTGAGCGGTTGAAGGGAAACTATCTGCATGTATCCGTTGGTTCAACGATCTATCAGTGGGGTACGGATTCCCTTACTGATAGATATAATTCCATCCCTTTTTATCCACAATTTCCTTTCGCTTATTTTTTTCAGTAACATGACCAAAAGGATAAAAATCCATATAAAGAGGTTTCCAATTTACATAAAAACGATTTTTAAGCTATTATATAGAATCCCCTTTAACTAGCGCTATTGATGTTTCGTCTATACTTATTTGGAGAAAAGCCATATATATTTTTTGAAAGTCTTAATAAAGCAAGTGCATGAATGGAGAAGGTAAATAGGGCGCTAAATCTTGCCCATAATGCTCAAGCAACTATATTATGTTGTAGTTACACTAAGTTTATTCTATCTTAATGGTATAAATACCCTTATCTCAACATTTTGAAAAAGATGTTGAATTTTGTAGAAATTTGTACTAAAGTTAGTTAATATATAAGGGGTATATAAATATAGTACATAAGGGATAGAAACGTTTATAGGCTAATTCTTTTCAACAATAGGTTTTGTTAATATGCTAAGAAATGAAATGAATGATTAAACCAAAATAACTGTAATGAAATCAATGTTGTAAAAAGAAAATTTTTAGTATGTTCAAAAGGGAGGGAAAAAATAAGTAAACGAAACCCTTTGACTAGAATGTTTGTTCTTCATACGTTAAAAAAATGCTGCAAGCTATTGGAGGAATCTGAAACTAGTTTCACCTAAAAGCTTGGGATTTTTTTTGTAACTGTTGCGGAAAATGTTGATTCTTGTAGGAGGGGTACCATAAAAAATTAATATTTCAGGGCAAACTATTCGAAAGGATAGGACGCAAAGCCTAGGGTCTAAGGTTGGAAATCCAAAGATTTTCTGCTATGATCGCCTGGTTGCCAACGGATGAATTTGTTTTTATCTATATAATGGCTATTCTAGGGTGACCAGGAGTAGTCATTTTTTTATAGCCTAGAAAAGGATAAATTTTCCATAAATGGATAAATTCACCTGTTGTTGGAATTAAAAGTATTACGTATGCGTGTTTAAAAAACGCTTCAAAAGAATCCACCGTAGTTGAAAATAAATTTTTTTGCGAATTGCACGATGAGTCATCTAAAGGCTTAGACGTCAAAGTTTTTTAAAATTATGTAGTAAATTTGGGGTGCGTAAATGAGTAATTTAGAGAAACAAATGTCGTTAAATAAGACAAACTTCAATTGTTATCATGTTATTCAGCCAATTTTTGAACTCAAGCAAAACAAAATTATTGGTTATGAATTCTTATTGAGATCAGAACAAAACCATAATCCTGAACTTCTATTTAAAATGGCCAAGTCCACCGATCAGTTAAATAGGTTGGACAAATATTCTATTGAAACTATTTTTCAAGTTGTTTCTGAGAGAGAATCCGATTTAACGGAATTATATTTATTCGTTAATGTGTTTCCGTCAACTATACTAAGTACTGATATGAAGGGATTTTTACATAAAATATTATTAAAGACAAATCTTTCTCATAAGCAGATTGTTTTTGAAATAAATGAATCTGAGGGTGAAATAAATTTACCGGTATTTAAAAATGCTATTGGTCAATTGAGAAAAAATGGATTTCTGGTGGCGCTTGATGATGTAGGGAAAGGTTATTCGAATATTAAAACGATTCTTGAAATCGATCCGGATTTTGTGAAATTAGATAAATACTTTTCAGAAGGTTTATCGAGAACGCCAAAAAAACAAAAATTTTTAAAGTCAATGATTCAGCTGCTTAATTCCAGTGTGATTTTAGAGGGATTGGAAACTGAAGAAGACCTAGTAACTGCTAAAGAAAATGGGGTTACGCACGCACAAGGATATTTTTTAGGCAAACCGGCTTCACTGAATACTTATGTAAAAAAGAAAGAGGTAATCTCAAATGATTGCCGAAATAAATTGCGCCAAACAAAGAAAGAATATCGGTGGAATTTATTAAAGCAGCAGTTTGATCTTGATCCCTCAAATGTAATGTACAAGGAACTTAAGGAATCGTTAAACCGGATATTACACTATGTGTATACTTATACAAATGTAATGTTCATTGATTTTGTTGATGAAAAAGTTTTGTATGGCTATGTTAAATACCATATTTCCATTAATTTTAGTATTGTCGATTTTAAGCAAGTTCTAAAGGATATAAAGCATTTTATCTTTTTCTTAAAAAATGTAAAGAAGAGAGAAGTAGTACCAAAGGTTGATTTCTCAACGAATAATATACGTTTATGGCTCAGGTTTTAAGGATGCCTTGAGGCTAAAGGGAAATGATTCGAAAGCACATGAATAGGGGACCCATTGTATGTTCTCCTATTCATACCTCAATGCGTCGGTGGTGCTCAATTTGGATGTTTTATTGGCATAATACCAAAGAACACAGAGAATCTAACACTGATATTCATGACAATCGGACTAATTATTGCCGTAATAGGAGACAAACTAGAAACTATCATATTGTTGTATCTCCTTTATCTGCATCTAAGAATACCTTTTAATCACTCTAGAAAACGATTTTCCCGGTAACTAAAATTGTTTCAACTAACTCTTGTTCTTTCGCTTTTTGAACCATGCTACTCATATTTTCACTTTTATTACTTGCCACGTCTGCTTTTTTCCTTGTGATAAAAATATAATTATTTCTGCAAATGCTAATACTCCGACAACCGAGATTGGAAAATAGTGGTATAATGATATAAAAAGTAATGAATTATTGATTGTGGGGGATTGAAATGAAGCTTGGATTTATTAGCGATACGCATGGTGGTTATGATGATACACTTCAAGCTCTTGATCTGTTAAAAGGATCTGAGTTGATTTGTCATGTGGGAGATGTTCTTTATCATGGCCCGCGAAATGACCTTCCGAAAAACTATAATCCAAAACAGTTAACGGAACTTCTTAAAAATAGGACCGATATCGTTTATGTTCGCGGAAATTGTGATGCCGATGTAGATGAAATGGTTTTGGAGCAAGACCTTTCGCAAAAATCGAGAGTCATTGAATTTGATAACTATCGGTTTTATGTTGTTCATGGATATGAGGAAACGGAGGAAGAACGGCTGAAACGGGCAAAAGAGTTGGACTGTCGAGTGGTCGTTTCCGGGCATACACATGTAAAGGTGCTTGAAGAACGAGATGGAATGATTGTACTTAATCCCGGTAGTACAACGATTCCAAAAGATGGGTCGAGGTCTTTTGCGTTTTATGAAAATGGAAAAATTGAATTATGGAGTCTTGATAGTCAAACGCCAATAAAGGCACTAGAATTATAATTATTTATAGTTTCGCACCTTAGAAAACCAACAAATCATCGAACCCATTGTCGTCGGCATTTAATGTGAGAAACGCTCTATTTTGCCGACGAGTCCTTATCTTGTCACCATTTTTTCACTATAACTTGTGCCGTTATGAAAAAGCATCAATTGATGAGTACCCGATAGTATAGAAATTATTTAATGAACTCGTAATTGGAAATGTTTTGCCATCACTAAGGAAACAATAAAGAGAAGTTCAGAAACATTCATAATCAGAAAGTTTTTTATCCAATTGGCTATTATTCCACCAAGAAGTATGACAATAGTACCAATTAATAGCCACGGAAATCTTGATTTTTTCATTAATAAAACACCAACTACACCAAGGATCAGGGTGACGACAACGACCATGAACGGGAATCCGGGTTGAGCCACATTTTCATAGGTTAAAACACCGTCTTCCCATTTGGGCTCAAGTTTCATTCCTATAATCGAAGTCAGCAGTTCATACACAATGAAACCGATTGTTAAGATATAAGCTAGTAATTTCCAAAAAGTTTGCTGGATTGAAAGCAGACCGGTCTTGCGAAAAACACTCCAAGCAAAAATAATCAGCATAGGCGTGAATAAGGCATGGAACAAATATCGGATTTTGCTCAAAGCTTCCAATGTATTCCCTTCTCCGATAAAACGGCCAAATGCAATGATGAGGTTGTCATAAACCAGCCCGAAAATGACGAGAACAAGGAAATTGGCGTCATTCCTTATCCCATATTTTTTTACTTGTAATAGCTCCCATATAAATAGGCAAAGGTAAGCAAACTCAAGGAAAAAGGAAAGAAAAGTCTCCATTCGTCCACACTCCTTTTTAACTAGTCTCACCTAAATTGATTGGGTAAAAACATGAGAATTTGATCAATTTAAAATTATAATTCGTGGGGAATATGAACGAAAATTATTTATTTAGCCCGCCTAAACGGGCAGTAAAATTTTCTCCTCAATATTTTAACGGAAATCAATTGGCCACATGTGTCCGATTGGTTTAAACCATCAGATGGAGGGGGAGGTACCAATAATGGAAGTTTCACTTTTGTACTATGAAAAAAATGACCAATAGCGCTTTATTGGACAATAAGTTTTCGTGGCCTGGCTTCTAGTCACTGGATAAATGCCTTATTCATTATTCGATTGAAGAAGCGCGGATGGATCTATCTAAATATAGTTCATAAATGGTGGCGGCCCATTTGCAATGTTTATTTGTGCGTATATTTTTCAAAAGCCCTTGAATAATTGCTTCGTTTAAATGTGGATTCACTAAGTCTTCTTTTAATAATAATAAAGAATCATGGACAATCGGATCTTCATTCGTTTCCTGTATTCCTTCCTCAAGCTCATTCAGCACATCCTCTTTTGAAATATCCAAGGGGAAATTTGTCTTTCCTAAATATTCAGGACTGAAAATCAATAGTGTCGAATGATCAGCAATGATGGTGATCTTTTCAACGATTGAATGGCACAATCGATCTAAATCCACCTGAAATTCGTCCATAAAGAATAACTCTGAATAACCTTTTATTAATCCGTTAACTGCATAGAGTAGTTCGAAATGCATAACCGGACTCTTTTTTGGAAACTGTCTTTGAATACTGGAAAGTAAAATAAGATTGATTGTTGACATGTACATTTGCAGTTTGTTAAATAAATCTTTATTATAGGAAAAAACTTGTTCTTTAAAAAAAAGCTTTGCAAACTTTGTATGATTTTTAAATTCGTTTAATGAAGTAAAGATAAAATTGTAAAGTAATCGGTCCGTATGTTTTTCGTTACTGACCGATTGTTCAATGTTGGAAATTATATTACTTAAAAAATAATCAATGAGTCCAATTATTAATTCATTTTTTGACTTAAAATAAATGTAAAAAGCACCTTTTGATATGCCACAACGTTCGGTTATTTGTTGAACAGATGTTGATTCGAAACCGTTCTCAGCGAATAATTCAACTGCTTTTTCAATAATTAATTGTTTTTTAGACATAAAAGTAAACTCCTTATTTGACAAATGACCGATTAGTCATTATTATAGATAAATGTATGAAAAATGTCAATTTGAAGTAGGTGAAATCGTGAAAGGCTTAGTAAATTTTGTACTAAAAAATAAACTGGCGGTATGGTTATTAACCATTATTATTATCGTTTCAGGTATTTATTCAGGTTCACGAATGAAAATGGAGTCAATCCCTGACATATCTATCCCGTATTTACTTGTCATGGGTGTTTATTCGGGTGCAACTCCTGAACAAGTGATGAATGAAGTATCGATGCCAATCGAAAAAGCCGTAGAAGGATTGGAAGATGTTAAAGCTGTCTATTCAAATTCATCATCCAATATCTCACAAATTCAGATTGAGTACAATTATGGTGTAGATATAGATGAAAAGAAACGTCAGCTTGAATCAGCAATCGATAATGTCAATTTACCAGAAGAAGTCGAGCAGCCTACTATTATGGCAATCAATATGAATATGATGCCGGTTCTTGCTCTTTCGGTTAGCAGTTCAAAAGAAGATATTTCTGAACTAACATCAACAGTTGAAGATGTTCTTTTACCTAAGATTGAAAAAATTGATGGTGTCGCTTCCGCTGAAATTACCGGACAGCATATTAAAGAAGTAGAGTTTAAGTTTGATGATAAAAAAATGGCTGCACTGGGACTCTCGGAAGATACTGTAAAAGATATGGTAAAAGCAAGTGACATGGCTCTGTCTTTAGGCCTTTATGAGTTTAAAGATGGAGAAGAAGCGGTTAAAATTGACGGTGATATAAAAACGGTTGATCAACTGAAAGACATGCTTATTCCTGTCACACCGACCGCTGAAAACCCAGTTCCATTCGTAAAACTTAGTGATATCGCAAAAATTGAAACAGTCGGCAAAGTTCAATCGATTTCCCGGACAAATGGGAAAGACGCAATTGCCATTCAAATTGTAAAAGGTCAACAAGCCAATACTGTCACTGTAGTTAACGCTGTAAAAGATCTAATGAAGGATGAAGAAGCGAAAATTGATGGGTTAAAAGTGAATGTAACACTTGACCAAGGAGAACCAGTTGAACAATCCGTTCACACAATGATTGAAAAAGCCTTGTTCGGTGGGTTAATTGCCGTTCTCATCATCCTGCTATTTTTACGTGATGTAAAATCTACTATTATTTCAATCATATCCATCCCGGTTTCAATTTTGATGGCCGTATTATTGCTCCATTGGCTAGATATTACTTTAAATATTATGACCTTAGGTGCAATAACAGTTGCGATTGGGCGGGTTATTGATGACTCAATTGTCGTTGTGGAAAACATTTACCGTCGTTTGCATCTAAAAGATGAAAAACTACACGGTCGTGCTTTAATTCGGGAAGCAACGATTGAAATGTTTAGGCCAATATTGTCTTCCACATTAGTTACCGTTGCTGTTTTTGCACCACTCATTTTTGTTGGCGGAATGGTTGGCGAATTGTTCATGCCATTTGCTTTAACAATAACTTTTGCTTTAGGTGCTTCATTACTTGTTGCGATTACCATCGTGCCAACTCTGTCGCATACTTTGTTCCGTAAAAAACTCTATGGTGAAAAAACAGAAAAAAGTCATAAAGGACTTGGAGCTCTTGCAAAATGGTATAAAGGCGTTTTAGAAAAAGCTTTAAATCATAAAATAATAACATCGGTGATCGCGATAGTTTTATTAGCTGGCTCACTAGGACTTACTCCTTTTATTGGTTTCAGTTTCTTGGGCTCTTCTGAAGAGAAAATGATGTTTATAACGTATACGCCTAAAGTGGGTGAGTTAAAAGAAGAAACTGAAGCCAATGTAGCAGAGGTTGAGAAAAAATTATTAAAACGAGATGATATCGATTCTTTACAATTATCGATTAATGACTCGAAAAATGCTGATGTCACTTCCTTGATAACGGGTGGTAAAGACGGGGCATTAATGTACATCACCTTTGATAAGGATATAAAAGACTTCCCTGAAGTAAAAAAAGAAATTGAAGATTATATAACAAACTTAAATCAATCAGGTGAATGGAAATCACAAGACTTTAGTACATCTGGTATAAATTCCAATGAGTTAAGCTATACGATTTATAGTGAGAATTTGGATAAATTAATGACAGCTGTCAAACAAGTCGAAGGTGAATTATCTGATATCAAAGACTTGGAGGATGTTACATCAGATATTGAAGATCCATATGTAGAAAATGTCTTTAAAGTATCCCAAGATCATGTGCTTCAGTACGGCTTAACCACAGCTCAAATAGCTATGGCATTATCTAACTCTGGAAATAAGGAAGTATTAACAACGGTTGAAAATGATGGTAACGAAATTGAGGTTGTCATACAAAGAGATACAAAAGTAACTCCGGAATCGCTAGACGATTTATTAAAAACGCCAATAGATACACAGATTGGTAAAAAGGTTCCTCTGTCTGAACTGGTAGAAGTAGAAAAGGGAACGACCTTAAATACATTGACTCGTTCAAAAGGTGAATTCTACGCAACCGTTACAGGGACAGTTAAAGGTAAGGATATTTCAAAAGTAAGCTCGACAGCGGATAAAAAAATTGAAAAACTTGACTTACCTAAAGGTGTCTCAACAGGGGTGACCGGTGTTGCGGCTGATATGCAAGAGACTTTTACACAATTAGGTTTCGCCATGCTTGCAGCTATTGCCATCGTCTACTTCATCCTAGTGGTAACGTTTGGTGAAGGTTTGGCACCATTTGCCATTCTTTTCTCGCTACCATTTACCGTCATTGGTTCATTCATCGGGTTGTACATTACCGGACACACCATTTCGGTACAGGTAATGATGGGATTGTTAATGTTAATCGGGATCGTTGTTACAAACGCCATTGTTCTTGTGGACCGGATTATTCACAAGGAACGGGAAGGCTTATCCATGCGTGAAGCCATCTTGGAAGCCGGTGCAACTCGTCTACGCCCAATTTTAATGACCGCTATTGCGACAATTGGTGCTATGCTACCGATGGCACTTGGAATTGGAGGCGATGGAGGACTCATGTCAAGAGACTTGGCCATTACCGTAATTGGTGGTCTGTTTAGTTCAACGTTATTGACGTTGGTCATCGTACCAATCGTTTATGAAGTACTTTCAAAACTATTGAAGAAAAATCGGAAAGAAATCGTAGAAGATTAATTAAAAAGGAGCCTGTCCCCCGGTATTTGAGAATGTAATACGGTGGGGCCAGGCTCCTCTTTTATCGATTGAGAAACGGTGCGAAACCGAAAATGAGTGATGAGAAAAAAGTCAGTGCCATGGCTAACGTAATACGTCATACGGCGCAAAGTGGAGGCCACTGAAAAACTATTTAAAAAGTTTTACTAACACAATATATAGTATAATAAAACTCGGGAATACATCTAAATACGGTGTTTAGCAAGATTATTTTGAACTTTTTCAGTGGCGTCCGCAAAGTGGGGAAAAATGTCAGGCTCCGCTTTTGATTATTGCCCAAACGATAATGAAATATTTTCCAATTTTTCCTATTTTTTCGTCTCCACCTTCTGTTATAATGATATTAAGCAACAATTAATGAATCTATAACTTGTCACGGCTTTATTTTAAGGTTGGGAAAATTCCCCTTTAACGGCAAATCTTGTACTTTCACCGGATGATTCATTCAAAGAGGAACACAAGTGGGGAAGGGATTCCCGCAGCACACATCTGATTTGGGTACGAATAATCAGTGAGGATACCGTTTTCCACTGGGTTCCCTTTATTATGTGAGAACTTGGTCCGAACGGGTGGTGGAAAACGACACTGATAAAATAGAAGTTTCCCTTTATTATGTTAAACACCTTAAAATAAAGGTGTGACAAGCTTTTATTTTGCTTAAAGGAGGAAGGACATGGCTTTAGAAATCGAGCATGTTTCAAAGCGATTTGGAAAGTATACAGCTGTTGATGATTTGTCGCTTTCGATTCCTGAAAAGACGATTTTTGGTTTTTTAGGTGCGAATGGAGCGGGAAAGACAACAACTTTTCGAATCATACTGGGTTTAATGGATGCGAGTTCCGGAAATGTTACATGGAATGGAAAGCCAGTTGATTATTCAACTAGTGACCGTATTGGCTATCTTCCAGAAGAACGCGGCCTTTATCCAAAACAAAAGGTTAAAGAACAGTTGGTGTTTTTAGCTAGGCTAAAAGGGATGAGTAAACAAGATGCAGAAAAGGAGCTTATAAGATGGTTGGAACGGTTCAAAGTTCCTGAATATGCCGACAAAAAAGTGGAAGAACTGTCGAAGGGAAACCAGCAAAAAATTCAGTTTATCGCTTCCGTATTACATGAGCCATCACTACTTATTTTGGATGAACCATTTAGCGGGCTCGATCCGATCAATGTCGAGCTATTAAAGCAAGCTGTTTTAGATTTAAAGGAAAGTGGTACAACAATTGTTTTCTCCAGCCATCGAATGGAGCACGTAGAACAGCTATGTGAGAATCTATGTATCTTAAATAAAGGAAAAACCGTGCTCCAAGGCTCTTTAAAGGAAATTAAACAGTCATTTGGTAAGAAAAATTTAATCATTCATGCAGACTTTGATATAAGTTTTTTGAAGGAATACCCAGGTGTTCGTAAGTCTTCTGTCACTCCAGAAGGTATTCAACTGCAAATTGAAGGTGAAGAGGTCGCCGACAGCATTTTAAAGGAGACTGTTGGAAGAGGATTTATTCGGAAATTTGCTCTGGAGGAACCTTCTTTGAATGATATTTTCATTGAGAAAGTAGGTGCTTCCTATGAATAAATTTTGGATCATTTTCTTTCATACGTTTTTAAATAAATTAAAAACCAAGTCCTTTATCGTCACAACGGTGATTACTCTTCTGATTATCGTTGCACTGGCAAACATTATGAATATTATAGATTACTTTAATAAAGAAGATAAAGGGGAAAAAATAGCGATAATTGATGAAACCGGGGTACTATTTGAACCTTTGCAATATCAGCTAAAAGGAATCGATAAAAAGATTCAGTTGGAAAAATTTACTGGCGATGAAACAAAGGCTGATAAACAGGTTCAAAACGGCGACTTTGATGGTGTGCTGGTCCTTTCTTACAATCAAGAAAATTTGCCAGAAGCCACTTATCGATCATTAACCATTTCTGATGTCGCACTTGTTTCATCATTGGAAAGTGGACTTCAGCAGATGAAGACACAAATGACCGCATACCAAATGAACTTATCCCAAGAACAACTGACGAAATTGTACGAACCAGTTTCTCTTAAGAAAGTTGCATTAGAAAAAGATGCAAAGACCGAAGAGGAGTTAAACCAGGCGAGAGGATTAGTGTATGTCCTTTTATTTGTAATTTATTTTGCTGTTATTATGTATGCGAATATGATTGCGATGGAAGTGGCTACGGAAAAATCATCACGGGTCATGGAAATTTTAATCTCCAGTGTAGAGCCGATCAAGCAGATGTTTGCGAAAATTTTAGGTATTGGTTTACTTGGCCTCTTGCAACTTGCACTCTTGTTAGGAGTCGCTTATTTTTCATTAAAGCAAAATATTGATTCCATGGAGGGTGACTTTTTTGAGGTATATGGGTTCGGTGATATTCCGGTCGGGACCCTTATATACGCTTTTCTTTTCTTCTTATTAGGTTATTTTTTGTATGCAACATTAGCAGCCTTTTTAGGGTCGTTAGTTAGTCGTATTGAAGATGTGAATCAGTTAGTTACACCAATAATATACTTACTTATTATCGGTTTTATGATTGCCATGTTCGGTTTAGTGAATCCGGATTCGCCGTTTATTACAGTAACTTCTTATATTCCGTTTTTTTCGCCGATGCTGATGTTCATGAGAGTGGGGATGCTAAATTTACCTATTTGGGAGCCAATCCTGGGAATTGCTATTTTAGTGGTAACCATAATTTTATTAGCTATTTTTGGAGCAAAAGTTTATAAAGGCGGTGTCCTTTTATACGGGAAATCCAGTTCTTTTAAAGATATTAAAAAAGCCATGCAGTTATCGAAAAATGAATGAGGAATGGAAATAATTGTAAATGGACATGTGGAACATTCAGAAGTGAGTGGTTAACTGCCATTGGGTTGCCTTATGAGCAGCCCAATGGGATAAATTTTGGAGCAAAGGTTTATGACTGTGGGACTGTGGGTTCACTACAATCGTATCTGGCGACATGACTTTGTTCTACGTAAAGAATGTATAAATTTCCAGCAAAGAAGCAAATTCGAGGTAGTTGGAAATTTTAAGAATTAAGTATAAGTGCCACTACGTCTCTTTGGTTGCTCAAAGGCTCGTAAATTGCCGAATTTTCTTTATTTTCATAGCCCGGGGTAAATATTTATACAAAACCAACCCGACCGATCGGACAAAAGTTAGAGAGGTCATCCGATTCCGCTCATAGTAGAGTAATTCCTGTTTAAATAGGGTGTTTAGCAATGATTTCGTACTTTTTCAGTCCCCTCAAAGTTTGAATCTGCTTTGTCTTGAGGAAAAACATAAGGGTGATGGGCTCAGCTTGTAGCTTTATGAGTGAAAATGACGTTCAAGAAAGTTTACATCATTTAATTAGAATGGCATCGTTTAAGACACCAATCAGATAACCGCCAATCCTAAATAAATAGGTTTGGGAAAGTATTACGAACACCCACCGACGAAAAGGAAATTCGTGTGAAGTAGGGGGGAGCATTTTCGTTGAATATCAAAACAAACTTGATAAGCTTTCCGATGTGATATGACAAAAAATGCTGGATAAAATAAAATCTATTGGTAATTTAATATTGTTCGTGACTTTTCAAAACCAATAAAAAATATTGCTAAGAGCCTCGTTTAAATGTCCATAAAATTGATAGGAAGTCCAAAAAAAGTCCCTTCAACAATTGTTGTCCAAACCTAGTCCGTAACTAACCACAAAAAATAGTGATAAAAGTTCAGTAATTTATGATGTCATTATTTTTTAAAAAAGTTTTTGCTTAACATTTTTATCATTCACCCTTAACATTATTCATTCCCTCTAACTAACTGATTTATGTGTCAGCAACAATCGTATTGTATGTGTAAAATATTTCTTAGGGCCATTTTAATAAAAAAATAAGGTAGGCGTTTTAATATAAGTGTATGCTGAACAAGGCAAATACAACTTAGAAAGTAACCTTCCTATGAATAAGTTTATATCAAAGTTATACCAATTAATAGAGAATCCACCATTTCCTTTCCCCCTCGATTTTTGATATAGTTTTACTTGATCATCGACATACAGATGAAAAAGAGAAGTAAAGGTGGATAAAATGAGTCAAACAATACCTGTAAAGAAAAATGATTACATAGATGTTGAGTTTGTCGATTTAACCCACGAAGGACAGGGTGTTGCAAAAATTGACGGATTTCCGATTTTTGTTCCAGATGGTCTACCGGGTGAACAGGCAAACATTAAAATTATAAAAGTGAAGAAAAACTACGGTTACGGCAAACTGATTGAGATTAAGAAGAAAAGCCCGTACAGGGTGGATATTCCAAAAGAAGAAAGATACAAATACGGTGGTTGTCAGCTACACCATATGTCGTATGAAGGTCAGCTTCATTTCAAACAAAACCTGGTGGAGCAAACTTTGGCAAGAATCGGGAAGTTACAAGATGTGATCATTCACCCGATCATCGGCATGGACGATCCTTTTCATTACCGTAATAAGGCACAAGAGCCGGTTGGAGAAAAAGATGGCCATCTCATTTCCGGGTTCTTTAAACCTAGGACCCATGAGATTATGGATACGGATGAAAGCGTTATTCATATGGAGGCGATTAATCGGGCTATACAAGTTGTAAAAAATATTTGTAGTGAACTGGGAATTGAAGCGTATAACGAAGAAAGGCATACCGGTGTGCTGCGACATATCATAGCCCGTTACGGAAAGCAGACGGATGAGCTAATGCTTGTGCTTGTGACTAGAACAGAAAAACTACCTCATCAAGGGGTTATCGTTGAAAAAGTAGTAACTGCCTTGACGAATGTCAAATCCATCGTTCAAAATGTAAATCCGAAGCGAACAAATGTGATATTAGGCGAAAAAACGCAGGTACTTTGGGGACATGATGTGATTTATGATTATATCGGAAATATCAAATTTGCCATTTCACCACGATCTTTTTACCAAGTGAACCCGGTGCAGACGAAGGTTTTGTATGATAAGGCATTAGAATACGCGCGCTTAACCGGTAATGAAGTGGTCGTGGAAGCATATTGCGGCATCGGAACCATCTCGCTATTTTTAGCGCAAGTGGCTAAAAAAGTATATGGAGTGGAGATTGTTCCGGACGCCATTGATGATGCGAAAAAAAACGCTAAACTGAATGGGATCACGAATGTGGAATTTACGGTAGGAAAGGCCGAGACAGTTATTCCGAAGTGGGCTGAAGAAGGCATCCATGCAGATGTCATCGTCGTGGATCCTCCAAGAAAAGGCTGTGATGAAGCATTACTGAAGACCATTATTAAGATGAAACCGAAGCGGATTGTCTATGTAAGCTGCAATCCGGCAACATTGGCACGAGATTTGGCAATATTGGAGGCAGACGGATACAAAACGGTAGAAATTCAGCCCGTCGATATGTTCCCTCAGACGATGCATGTGGAGTGTTGCGCGTTGCTTATAAAAAAATAAATATTCGGAAAAGCGCGTTTCTGAAAATCAATGAAACGGGCTTTTCCTATATCCTTTATTCATTTAAAAAATCATTTGCAAACCGATAATTAATTTTCGGTGAACCGTCTTCTTTTATTTCGATTCGATCAACCAAACGGTGAAGCATCTCAGGGGTTAATTTATTGAAATGTATATATTCTTTTAATTCATTTTTTAGTTTTTTCATATTCTTTCGTTCCCGTTTGGATTGATCTTTAGATTTTTCTAGCTTCAGTTTATCGGACATCAAATCATTAATTTTTTTATTGATTTCTTAAATTGTTAAGCAGTATTCTTCAATATCAATACTGTTATCTGCAAGCAATGTTTTCTTTTGATTCAATGGCTTGATACAACCCGTCACTTAAAGACCGGTCTTCCAGCACCCGTCATGTATTCATATCCACCAATTTGATTTGATTATCTTCAACAATGTAATCGACATCCTTCTGAAGAATGGTATTGGCTTTCATGGATTGCATTAAATAGTGATTCAGATGTTGGTTTTTCAGATCATATAAATTATCGATTCCTAAAATCTTTTGGATTTTTTCAATTCCTTCCTCTGTGAAAGAAACCGTTTTTGATTCAATATCAACCTTGTAATGTACATCTTTTTCCAATGTTTTAATGACTGCATCGTATGTTTTATACATATTTTTTGGAAGCTGCGATTTTCCTGCGATAATTAATAGTGTTCTGGCTTCATCAATTAAAATACTGTCCACTTCATCAATAATGGCATAATATAATGGCCGTTGAACTCGTAATGTAGGGTCATAAACCAAATGATCGCGCAAACAATCAAACCCGAATTCATTTCCTACGCCGTATGTGATATCCCCCGCATATGCCTCTTACTTTTCGGCATTTTCCATCCCTGATAAATTCAACCCTACTTTTAATCCGAAAAATTCATGTACTTTCCCGATTTGTTCTTTATCTCGTTTTGCTAAATATTCATTTGATGTGATAACATGAACTCCTTTTCCCTCTAAAGCACGAATATAGCTTGGGATAGAGGCGACTAATGTTTTTCCTTCCCCTGTATCCATTTCGGCAATATCGCCTTCTAATAAAGCTAAACCGCCCACAATTTGGACAAAATAATGCCGCATTCCGAGAACACGGTATGCGGCTTCGCGTACGGTAGCAGATGCTTCAATTTTTATATCATCAATCGTTTTACCGTTTCTTAATTCATTTTTAAAATACTCTGTTTTCCCTTTCAGTTCCTCATCCGATAATTGTTTGAACTTTTCTTCCAACGCCATTACCTTTTGTGCAATTTTTTCTAGTTTTTTTCGATATTGTCTATCAAAATATGCAGATAATCCCATAGATAATCCCATAAATTTCACTCCCATTTCATCATTTACTTATCAATTTTCGTAGGGTTTGATTCAGTCTTAAATATGGTACTTTGAAAATCTTAATATTCTAAGAGGTTTTTATAAAAAAAGAGATAGCCGATTAGCTATCTCCGAAAATCACTATGTAACTCTTGTTTTCCTTGCCATATCATTTTCCAGTAATTCTCGATTCGTTTAAATGTGTCATCGGAATGTTGTGTAACAAAATCTTTTGCCAATTGGTAATCCGCATCCTTTGGTGAGATAACTTTCGTTACAAATGCAAGAAGTTGTTCTTTCGCTTTTAATAGCACAGGGGACAGATCTTCTTCGTTTTTAATGTCCTTAAACATTTCTTGATAATTTTTGATTACCGATTCAATTTCTTCGTGTGTATAAATGGTTTTTCCTAGTTTGTTTGTCATAGATAAATGACGTGATTGTTCGTATGTCAGAGGAGCATTCAGCGGTTTGATTTTGGCTCGTGCTGCATAGAATCTTTCCTCTACGGATTGATAATCCATCACTTTTTTCGTATTGTGACGAACATAATCTTGAATCAGTTGATCAAATCCAGCTTTTACGTTGCCACTTAAAAACGTATCACTGAAGTGTTGAAGCGCAGCTGTCGAAGAAGCAAGTTCAAGATGTGCTTCATAAGAGTTAAGCTGTTGCTTCTTTATTCCAAAAAGGTTAATCCCTGCATATTTCGCTAAACTATCCATTCCATCCGTAATATGTTGTAAGATGGATTCCACTTTCTTCAATTCTTCATCGCTTAGTGAATCAAAGTATTTGGACTCATGTAAATATTGACTGAAAACGAGCCATTGATCCTGTGGCCGATAAGAAAAAATATCGGAAGGGTCTGCGTTTTGTACGTTAATATCTTTTAAAAAAAACTCTTCTACCGTCATGCTCATCAGACCTTGAACCTGTTTGATTTCATCCGAAAGGGTGATTTTATAAGCCTCTCCATTTCTGATGACTTCTACTTGCTTTCCAGGTAATGGATTTTTGATTTCATGTATGGATGGCATTCTGGCATCATTTCGAGCGACCATCGCTCCGATATATCCAAGATCAATTTTCATGGGGTCATCCCCTACTATTCTAAATAATCAATAGAAGGTAATGGCTCTACACCACTTGCATAGTAAAAATTCAACACACTGAAGAAGTCGATTGATTTCCCAGTTGATTAAGATGTGATCGCCATAGTTAAAATCGTCAGCTTCCAGTCTACGTGGTGTATTTTTACCTAAAGTATCGACAAATGAACTGTAGTAGTATGGGTTTGGACCAGATTGATATTGCGATTCATGGTATGTGAAAAGCGTCCCCACATCTAGATATACCATAATTGCAAAATCAGAACTTGCATAATTGGAAGAGTAAGAAATCGGGATTGAAATGGAAGATATTTTTATATCAGATAGGGAATGTGTTCTTTGTGAATATCCCCCATTGTATGAAAAATAATATTTTCTTTCCCAATTAAGATGTTCGTTGTTAATTCCGTTTACATTCAACACATATTGGCCGTTTGAATACAAAGAACCATCACTATATTTTGCAACGAATTTTGTGAGATCTTGTGAAATATATAAGGCTTCATTAAAATTAGCAGGATTGGAAGCATTCATTTGAATGGTGTATGAATCTCCCAAAGTTCCTTTTGATAACACACCTAAAGCATAATCTCCTGCCGGTATATTGATTAGCATTAGTTTTCCCTGTGAAGTGGTGAATTCAGTTGGATACGCTAGTCCATTTTCATAATCTACAACATAAAGTTGCAATATATAATCTTCGTTCCCAGATAATATTCTAGAAACTAAAATTTTATCGGAAGTCGGACTAAAGAAAAATAAATCCATCGGGTCCTCTTCTGTTAAGGAATCCTGCGTATTTAAGATTAATCCGCCTACACTATATTGGGATTGAGGTTTGAATATATTATCGCTTTCGATTTTTATAGCTTCATCTTCGTTGATTTTTATTTCTGTTTCTATTTCCGCTTTATCAATGTCTACCGCTAATGATTCTTCGGTAAACTCCAAACTTTTTTAGAGTTCAATGATAGAATTCATGTTTGGCTTGGTTCTAAGTAATTCATTCGCATAGCTTTTCTGCACTCCAATCGTCAACAAAGTGAAAATTAGAGTGAAAACCAGCAACAATACTTTACCTGATTTTCCAAAAAATGAATTCTTTTCATACTTCCCTCCTAAAATAGTATTCATTATTATTATCGGTTTTTTTAAATAAATAGTTTAATAATATAAGGAAAAATTTGAATATATTTTTTAGCTTCTTCACTGTTTAAAATGAGAAATTAGTGTTAATACTGAATTATCTATATAATTATTAAAATAAAAGATCGGAATAAAATGTTTAACTAATATATACATCCCGCCAAAGGAAAAGGAGTAGTATTCTTTTCAAGTAATAATCCCTTCATTATTGATTTGGTAACCACCATTATCAATATCTGTTTTTTTACTTCACGAAATTTTGTCTCACTCTTTTATGCTCTTCATAAATTGATTTTTATCTTGCTATGAGAAATACCATTAATGCGAATGTATATTCGTTAATTATTGATAAATATAACAGTGCACAATACAGTATTTATTTGGCACTGTTATTTATGAAATTTGTTGTAGTAATCTATCTTTATCAGTCCATTTATTTACGATACTTAATTTTTCAACAACTGCATATTGCGATGGAACCCAGTTAAATGAAGTATCATCCAATAAGGTAATTCTGTTCTCTTTAGGATAATCATCGTTACGTTCTGAAGAAATATCAAACCAAATTCGCACAATACGATCTATTGGTGGATTTGTTTTCTTTTTTGGGGTATTTACTAATTTCAATAATTTAATACCCTTCTGTGATTCGATAGCAAACTCAAATTGATAGCTATTTGTAGAAGTCTCAACCTTGTAATCTTCTTCATAATTTAGTTTTTTGTCATCTAAAAAGGATTTAACTTCTTCTTCAAATGCTGCAAAAGATTGTCCTTTAGCCGTGTATAATAAATCTGAAATTCGAATTATTGCCTGACAAATATTAATAGTTTCGTCCAGAAATTTTTGAGGATGTTTTATAATCGCATAGATAATGCCTTTACTAAATCGTAAATTATTTGCTTTAATTATATCATTGACAATATCTTTTCTTTTTTTCGTACTAAATACATCAAAAAGATATGTGTCTAAGTAGCGCAAAGTCTCCCCAAAATCAGATAACAATAAATAATCTTCTCTAAATTCTAAAAATAACTCGATTTCATCACCATCTGGATAAAAAAATGGTGTCGTTAAAACGAGAAAACCATTATTTTCAGAGCACTTAAAGAGATTGGTAGAGGACTCTTTAATATACTCCTTGATCTCCATACAATTCATCTTCATCTAAATTCAACTCCTCTTGATAACATGGTAAAGGAGGTAATTCAACATTAGGATCAATGTTACATTCTAATAAAAACTCTTTAAAAACTTGTTCAAATGGCGCTCCATCAGTAATATCATCTGGACAATAAGCCCACTGATCTCCCCATTCATTTGTCCATGTATGTTTATGTTTCTTGCCAACATTCTTTCTATCTGGTGGATTTTTATGTCCTTTTCCAATATCCAATGATTTTATCCTGGCAATACCATTATAAACAATTGTGAAAGAAAATTTACTTATTTTTTCATTTCTATTAACAAATAATTGCAATTTTTCATTAAAGTTGTCCACTTCTAATGGAACTACAAATTCAAATATTTTATTTCTATTAGGTTTTACTATCCATTCAATTTCTCCAACAATCCTTTTTGGTTTCTCCATGATGTAATTTGCTTCCTGTTCAGTAATAGTTAAGTTCATATCAACAATTCACTCCTGACCATAAACAGGTTACATATTAAAAACCTTCTTTATATTCATAATGAAATTTTATACCCGAAGGAATAAAATAGTTAGTTTAAAAAAAGTGATTTAAAAAGATGTGGAAAAATAATTCAAAAAAGCGAGCATATATAAATTCAGCTAATTCATACGGAGCATTTATTTTAAAAATAGAAACAATTCCTTTATGGAATAGTTTTATTGCAAATCTCTCGACAACATCAGTTTTTCTAATAGTAAAAAAATATTATTAACATTATTTAACCACCATTTTCCTTTTCAGCGAAGGTAATTATCTAGAAAAAATTGATTGATAATTATTCTTGTAATCAACCTTTTCAAAAAATATCTACAGTAGATAATAGGTAATAATCGCAATCAAGTATTTGCGTAAGGCAATACTAACGCCGTTGTTGCCAGCTATGAGTTACCGATGATTTTCTCGGTAACGAAAGCATCTGTGCCGGATATAAACGAAGCACATCACCTACTCGAAAAATTGGAAGAACGCCAACCTGAAATACTGGAAAAAGCTGAAACAACTAACGGGAGATCGAGGTTATGATGATTCTAAACTAATCAAAAAATGTTGAGATCCGTATAGCATGAAACCGGTTATTGATATTCGGAATATGTGGAAAGATGGAGAAAGTATCCGTTTGTTAAATAACAAACAAAACGTAACCTATTGCTATAAAGGAAATGTATTTTGTCATTGTCCATTAACAGAAATCGAAAGAGAAATGGCTTGTGGTGGATTTGATAAAGATCGAAATACCTTAAAAAAACTATGCCCCGCCAAACAATATGGCATTACTTGTGAGGGGATGGAAAAGTGTCCGGTGGTAAATGGAATTCGAATCCCGCTTTCAGAAGACCGGAGAATATTTACGCCAATTGACCGTGCCAACTACAAATGGAAAAGAGAATACAACAAAAGAACAGCAGTTGAACGAGTAAATAGCCGCATTGATCATGTGTTTGGTTTTGAAAATCATACGATACGAGGGATAAAGAAAATGACCGTACGATGCGGATTAGCTCTTTGTGTGATGTTAGCCATGGCGCTAGGCAGAATAAAAGAAAAACAAGCACAGAACATAAGAAGTCTTGTTTGTGCTGTATAAAAATTAAAATTATCCACATGGGAATAAATAAAAAGAAAAAAGATATCCACAAGCAAAAGATGTGGATAAGACAACACGGATTCGTATGCCCTTTTTTATGTAAAGCAGGCAAAACAGAGCGTTAAATGGGGGAAAATCACAGAAAATCCTACCTAAAAATGAAAATATATTCATTTATAGTCAAGAAGGTGATAACTTTTGAAATACAATATCTTTTTCGATGAGTCAAATAAATTAGATGCAGAGAAAAAATATTCTTACTATGGCGCTCTTGGTGTTGAACAATCTTTATGTGACAGTATAGTGATGGATATCAACAAGATTTTAAGAATGACAGGTAAGAAGTGTGAATATCACTTTACTGAATATAATAATGACAAGGATATTGCTCCCTACATATATTGTTTACAACATTTTATAAAAACAAACTTACAAATTAACATATTTGTCGTAGATAATGCTATTGCATTTAATTTTGCTAGAAATGCTGATATTACAGTTACAGAATTACGTAATTTATTTTATGTTAAAATTCCAGAAAGACTCTTTTATGGATTAACTAGAGGTCTTTCAAACGATTATAGAACAGTTGAAATTGTAGTCGATCACAGTCCTGAATATGGAAGAATGAGGGTATATTCAAAGTTAAAGCAGCAAATGAATGCACATGCAATCTATCGTGGTATGTAATATTATGTTAATAACGCATGGTATAAAGAATCACATAAATCTATTCCACTTCAAATAGTTGATTTATTTATGGGAATTGTTGTATTTCTAATGGAAAAGTCATATTTAAATATAGATGAAGATAAACCGATCATTAAAACTGATCTTATTTATCGTTTTTTAATTGAAGAAAATAATATAGATTTATTTCAACAACAAATAAATATTTTGAGGTAATTGCGATGTTACAAACTCCTTGTAACCCAAGGACTTATAAAGGGGATTAAAAAAACTTTCCCCCAAAAAAGAGGCAAAAACAAATAGAATTAGCACAAAAAAGAAGGTTGGGGAAAAATTCACCCCAATAAAACAAAACAGGTGAAGCCGCACCAACAGTAAGTTAAAATAGTTAATAACCAAAAAACAAATTTTAACACTGAGGGGGTCACCTGTATGGCTATTATACCACAAATGAGTCTATTTACGTGAACATTCAACTTTAAAAGACATTAAAAATTATAGAAAATTAATTTTAAAAAATATAAATGAAGATAAACCAGAGTCAATTTACTCTATGTTATATGGTGATCAAGAATTAGGAATTCCTTATCGTTTTGGATATTATTTTATAAAGTAGCTACTTCAGAATAATAAGATTGAATTTCTAACAGCACAAAATAGAGACTATTTTGTACCATATCTTGAAGATTTTTTTAATGAATTGAAATAAGATAAGGGTTTGAGGCTATTTATGAAAAAAAATAATGAGATTTTATCAATACTAAAAAATAACGTCGATTATAGAAAATTATTAACTACGACTTCAATTACCGGATTAGCATCTTGGGGTTCCTTTATTAGTATGCTTATCCTATTGGGACAAATTACAGATAATGGTATTCAGTTAGGTACACTTTGGGCAGTAAGTGGTTTGGTTCCAATTGCTATGAGTTTTATTTTAGGTGGTATTGTAGACAGATTAGATACAAAAAAGGTGATTGTTTATTGTGAATTATTAAAATCACCCCTTTATTTACTTTTCATATTAGTTCCGATGCTAGATGGTTGGGCAGCTTGGATTTTATTCTTTATGATAAGATTTTTCATTGGAATTCTAACGTCCTTAACCACAGTAGCTAGACAAACGATTATTCCTGAGATAATGAAAGAAGAAGAATTAATAGTAGCAAACTCTCTAAACTTCACTCTGAACAGTTCTATACGTTTACTTGGAGCTGCTTCTGGAGGAGTGTTAGTTACATTATTAGATCTTAATTTCTTTTGGTTATTAACATCTATATCTTTTATATATTCTGGTATAGTAATGGCAACTATAAAGTTAAAAAATTCTAAAATAAAAACAAGTGAAAGAAATTTCCTTAAAGAACTTTTAGTTGGATTATCAATAGCGAAAAAACAAATATATGTAAGATATGTATTATAATTTGCTCTCACTGGCGGGCTTATTATTGGTTCATTTAACCTTATGATTGAACAAATGGTGAGTAATATTTATAACTTTCCACCCGTTGGTTTAAGTATATTATATATAGCAGAGGGCTTGACTTCTGTAATTCTAGGACTATGGATTGCAAATAATAAAATATTCTTTAAAAATATATATAGATACGGCTATATTTATATTTTAATTGGGGTAAGTTGGTCACTATTTGGATTCACAAATAATATATTTCAAGGGATACTGGTAATGATAGCATATGCGTTTGTTGGTGGGTTCATCGTTCCGTTTGAAAGGCAAGTAATGCAAACGCATGTTGAAAGTAATTTAAGAGGGAGAATATTTGGTCTTTGGAATACTTGCAGTATGGTTTCAATGCAATTAGGAGCATTACTAACAGGTATTATTATTCAATATCTAGGATTAAGGTATGTTACGTTAATTGTAGCTGTTCTTGAAATTCTTCTAGGACTTGTATTTTTAATACAATTTAAAGGGAAAACAAATTTTTATAAAAGTAAAGAGAATATTTCATGACTTTGAAGAAAATGTTAACAATACAAAAAAGGTGATTGTTTTGATAATCAGAGATTCCAGCAGATTGAAGGTATGTTGGAAGACAAGGATTCTGTAAAGTGGCTTGTCGAACTACTAGCTGAACAATACCCCGTCACTTAATTGACCAATTGAGAGTGGTACAATCTGTCATTCTAAAGTATCCGTCTTTTGTTGAGGAAGCCATCCATGAAATGAGACGTTTACGACTAACAAGCGCCAATGACTTTTGGGATATCGCACTCTCTTTGGAAACTCTACTTGACGGTTACACTATACATTTAAAGTGGCGAAATTCAAAAGAATTTTGAATATCTTAACAGGAGAAATAATATTTTTTAATGTTACGGGTGAAAAAATAAGGGACTGTCCGATAAGTATAAATATCTAAAAATGTATAAAAGGAGAATACTGATATATCAAGGCTTTAGGCATAAAATGGAGCATCCAGAAGTCAAAAATATGACTTTCTGGACAGCCCCTTTAACTTTATACAAAGTAGATTCTATCAAAACTATCAAATATAGAACGTTTTCAATCCGGTCTGTTAAAGACTCATTGTTTTTTGCTCTATTGATTGACGACGTCGCTCAAGTTCTAGATCCATATCTACTCGTTCATTATCCAGTTTGTAGAACCATGTAAGAATCAAAATCATTAAACAAATAATCAATGGAACCCATATAAAGCTTATTTCAATATATTTTAAAGCAGTTGCTGTTTGCGTGACATTTGGAATATAACCACCCATATTTAGAAGAACACCAATAAATGAACCCGCAAGTCCCATGCTTACTTTAACTGAGAATCCCTGAAAAGCAGCGATCATCCCAGAAATACTTCGATTCTTTTTGTACTCTGAATAATCAATTACATCAGGCTGAATTGCAAAGGTAGTACCAAAGATACCGTAAATTCCGAGGCCGGTTATTGCTAGACCTACCACAAGCATTACAGGTGATTCTCCACCTAAATAAATAAGTAAGTCTCCTACAATATAAATAGCTGTACTTAAAAGCAATACATTTCTCTTAGACATTCTTTTTTGCAGTGTAGGCAAAATAAGTAACATCGGAAGTCCGGATAGTATTCCAAATAACCCAACAAACGTTATCCAGTCTGTACGTCCGAGATTATAGGTAATATAATAAATTACAGTTGTATTTCTTATGGTGTATAAAGCAAAATAGAGAAAATTTAACGCAAAGAAAATATAGCTTTGGCCTGTTAATGCTTTTAAATCTTCTTTAAAAGAATACTTCTCATGTATTATGGAAGGTGGTACAACCTCTTTGGTGCTCATGAATGTGATTATAAATATAATCATGGCAACAACACCATAAATGCTCATAGTAATTAAGTATCCCTTTTGTTGATTACCTTGACCAAAGAAATCCACTAATGGTGTTGTGATGGACATGACTAACGCCGTACCAATCAAAGCGCAAATCATTCTTGTAGAAACTAACCAATTTCTTTCATTATTATCTGAAGTTAACCTCGGTACAATCGTATTTAATGGAATGTTTACTACCGTATAAGCTGCACATAGCAAAGTATAAGTTACATAAGCCCATATAAGTTTCCCATTCATATCAAAATCAGGGACGATAAATGTTAATATTGTAAAAACAGCAAAAGGAACTGCTCCAAATAGAAAGTAGGGTCTACCTTGTCCCCATCTAGTGTGTGTTCTATCAACCAATAAACCCATTCCAGTGTCTATGAATGCATCTAGAACCCTTGTCACTAACATTAAAGTACCTGCAGCTGCAGCTGTGATTCCAAAAATATCGGTATAAAAGATCATTAAGTAAGATGCCATTGTACTGAAGACAAGGTTACATCCTAAATCACCAATACCATAACCAATTCTTTTTTTCCATTTATTCATTCTTAACCATCCTAAATTCTATTTAAAAAGATTCAAATTGTGTAAAGAAAATTTCTGACTTATAATTGAGAAAGCTTCGTCAACGTTTTCATATCATCTTTTAAATGTTGGTATACAGATTTGTATGCATGATAATATTCATTATATTTTGCATGATTTTCTTGATCTGGCATGATTTTTTTATCTAGAACTTGCCATTTCTTCACATCTTCATAAGTAAGAAGGCCTGTTCCAATTCCAGCTAACATAACATCTCCCATATTCGCTTCTACATCAAATATTGGGCAGACTACTGGATAGCCAGTAACATCAGCAAAAATTTGCCGCCATAGTTTTGATTTTGTAACACCGCCTGCAAGCAGAATATATTCACCTAGGTTTTCTCCAGTTGCTTCCATCGCATCTCTTAGTGAAAATGCAACTGCTTCTAAAAACGCACGATAAATATGTGCTTTCGTATGTGCTAATGAAAGCCCAACAATTGTTCCTTTTGCGTCGGAATCCCAAATTGGACTTCTTTCTCCCATAAAGTAAGGAAGAACAATAAGGCCTTCACTTCCAGCTGGAATATTCGCTGCCTGTTCATTTAATACATCATAGGCATTTCTACCACCAGCCTTTTCTGTTTCAAGTTCAAATTGACACATAGTTTGACGGAACCATTTCACAATGGCACCAGCAGTATTTCCACCTGCAAAATTGTAGGAAAGCTTTTTAGCATCATAAAGGTAAGGCCAAACGATTAGCCCATTCCCTTTAACAGGCTTATCAGAAATTAATGCTGCACACATGGATGTTCCAATTGCAGCAGCATAAACACCAGGTTCAAATACACCGAGACCGATATTAGCAGCGCCTGCATCAATACCACTTGCAACTACTGGCATTCCTTGAGAAAGGCCAAGTTCAGTAGCAGCTTCTTGTGTTAATCCACCAACAATATCCGTAGATTCCACGATCTTTTCTGGCATCATCGACATTGGAATTCCCATGGCATCCATCATTTCTTTAGACCAAGCTCTATTGTTCATATCAAAAATACCACCGAGATTTCCTGCAGAAGAATAATCAATAGCAATTTCTCCAGTCAGTTTATAAATGACATAATCATTTGGTGGTAGGAAGAGCTTTGTTTTCTTCCAATTTTCTGGTTCATGATTTTTCATCCATAATATTTTGGTATAGCCATAATAAGGATCTGCGCCATTTTGAGTAACTTTAAGAAGTTTTTCTTCGCCAATATGATCTAAGACCCATTTTGTCTCTTCTTCTGCTCTGCGGTCCATCCAAATCATACAAGGTCTAACAGGTTCCATTTTTTCATCCAATGGTATGCCAGAGCCTCCATAGAGGCCACTAATGGCGATACCGCGAATTTTATCGGCTGGTATTCCTGATTTTTGCACAGTATTTTTTATCGAAGTTTTGGTTGCATCTAGCCATACATCTGGCCATTGCTCTGCCCATAAAGGCTTTGGAGTTAAAACATCATATTCTTGTAAATCTTGAGCAATTAGATTTCCGTTCGTATCCATTAAAATTGTTTTGGTTCCAGATGTTCCAATATCTGTTCCGAGCAGGTAATTCATATGTATTCCTCCTAATTCTGGAAAGCGAAATCTAGTAGTCTATTAGATACTCGTAAAAGCTCCATCTATGATAAAGTCAGCACCGGTTGTAAAGCTTGAAGTATCGCCTGCAAGATAGACACAAATGGACTGAAGTTCTTCAGGTTTACCCATGCGACCAAGTGGTGCCATTTGGTTCCATTGTTCAATCAATGGTTTTAGGGTTTCGGATTTTAATGTAAGTTCTGTTCCGATATATCCTGGACTGATGCTATTTACGCGCACATTTCGTGTTGCCCATTCCACTGCTAGTGATTTTGTTAGCTGAATGACACCAGCTTTTGATGCGTTGTAGGAAGCTTGTGGTTGTGGCACATTAACAATATGTCCTGACATGGAAGCTGTATTAATAATTGAACCACCACCTTGTTTTAACATCACTTTTCCAGCAGCTTGTGCCGTTAAAAATACACCAGTAAGATTAATGTCAATTACTTTTTTCCACTGTTCAAATGTCATTTCTTCTGCTGGAGTATTGATGCAGATTCCAGCATTACAGAAGGCAACATCTAAACGACCGAAATTCTCCAATACTTTTTCTATCATTGCATCTACATCTTCTGGCTTTGTTACATCAGCTTGAATTGCAATCGCTTTTATTTTGTTGTTTTTTTCCAATTCATTTGCTGTCTTTATTGCTTCATCGATGTCTAAATCGACAATGGCTACATCAGCTCCTGCTTCAGCGAATGCGGTTGCAACACTTTTACCAATTCCCCTTGCGCCACCTGTTACAAAAATTTTCTTTCCGTCTAGTCTCATCTTTTCAATAATACCCATAAATATATACCTTCCTTTTAGCAAGATATTTTGTAAAATTATTTTATAAAATATATTTAAATAATAAAACGTTTTTTATTGATAGTCAACATGTAAAAAATTAAATCATAATAAAAAATACTCCAGGTAGAACCACCTTGATTGTTATTACAACCGCTTCTATAATATATTTAACCGCAATTATTATAAAATACTTTTATAAAAACTTTCATATAATGAGGTGTTCTCATGGATCATGGCATCACATTTAAAGATATAAAAAAGAGTAATTACTCATCTATTTACCATCTCATATACCAAAATGAGAAACTCTCTAAACAAGAAATTGCGAATCAACTTCAGTTAAGTTTACCGACGATAACGCAGAATCTAAATCGATTAGAAAAAGAAAAACTGATTGCGAAACAGGGATTGTTTAAATCGGCTGTTGGTAGACGTGCAACTGCCTATGCAATTTACCCTAAGGCCCGTATTAGCATTGGTGTAGAAATTCAGAAAAATATTGTAAGAATTATAGCGATTGATTTATATGGTAATCCTTTTCAGCAAAGCGAACTATCCATTAAATTTTCCAATGTAGATAGTTATTACAGAAAGTTAAGCGATATTGTACAATCTTTCATTTTATCTCTTAATGTTTCAAAGGAGCAGGTTCTTGGTATTGGTTTTGCAGTACAAGCATTAACAACAACGGATGGACAAAAAATAACTTATGGAGAAATATTAAATATTACGGGGCTAGATATTCATGTTTTTTCACGGTATCTTGATTATCCATGTATGTTTGTACACGATGCAAACTGTGCAGCAATAACAGAGCTGTGGTTAAGAAATGATATTGGAGATGCTGTTTATCTGTCGATTGGTACACATCTTGGGGGTGCAATTATAATAAACAATCAAATTTATATGGGGAAGGATGGATTTAGCGGTACGGTAGAACATATGACGGTTAATCCAGATGGTCCTTCTTGTTACTGTGGAAAGAAAGGATGTATGGAAGTGTATAGTTCTATTAGTGCACTTCTTGAAGAAGAGGAATCTTTAGAACGTTTCTTCCAAAATTTGCGTGCTAACAATCCTTCCTATGTGAAGAGATGGAATGTCTTTTTAGATAATCTAGCATATTCGATCAACAATATACGCCTTGTTATTAACAGAGAGTTTATATTAGGAGGACATTTATCCCCGTATTTAAAGGAAGAAGATATTGAAATTCTTCATGAAAAAGTTAATAAAAGATCTGCGTTTCCAAGCAATGAGCGTTTTATTTATATTAGTCGCTCATCTGAAAATGGAGTTCCTATAGGTGCAGCCATACCATTTGTTCAATCATTTTTGAATAAAGTTTAATTCTAACAATGGATGGAAAACTACTACTAATTTTACTAAATGAATAGTAGGGTGGAGCGAGACTAATCTAAATTTTTCTGGTTCTTCGCTAATTAAAGTGATTATATAAAAATTCGGCTCTCGTAATCTTATATACTGGAACCCCCTGTTAAAGGCGGACAAGTGAATAAGGTCCGTTTGCTCGCTCAGACATTCTCCTCCTGATAATTTGGGTAGGAGAGGTTTGAACTCGTAATATTCTGTCCATACTGTTTACTGGACAAGGGAATGAGGTCATATGCGAGATGCGGCTTGCTACTGATACTCATTTTTATTTGTTTAGGGAAAAATCTAATCTGCCGTGGAGTAAATAGATTATGGTAATATTATTTTTGTCTGAGTGGTATCCTCTTGCCTTCCTTTTAGCTGCTTGAAAGTCTATTAATGCCTTCTAATAAGCTGTTATTAATTTTTGATGAGTACCATTGAATAATCTCGTTATAGTGAGCTTTTATCATTTTTGCAACTTCAACCATGGACTCTAAAAAGAATATGCTGAAGAAAAGTAGAAAAGGTTTTGTTCCTATATAATATACGAGGAGGGATTAATATGAACGTGACATTCAATAGCGAAATTCAAAATCTTTATTTAAATCTAATAAATGCATGGAATAAACGTGATGCCAAGGAAATGGCTGAACAATTCACTGAACAGGGAGTTCAAATTGGATTTGATGGCAGTAAGATAATTGGAAGGGAGCAAATCTTATCGCACCTCAAGTCCATCTTTGAAAACCATCCTACTGCTCCTTTTGTAACAAAGATTAAAGATATACGACCCTTAGGTACTGATGCAGCAATTTTACATGCTATTGCGGGGATGATCCCGCCAGGAAAATCAGATATTGACCCCGCTGTAAACGCCCACCAAACCTTAGTTGCTGTAAAAAAGGATCATAGTTGGTACATTGAGCTATTTCAAAATACCCCTGCACAGTTTCATGGAAGGCCAGAACTAGTTAATGAAATGACTGAAGAGTTAAGGCAGCAGCTGTAATAGCAATAATTACTAAGAGATAAAACACGGGGCGGATCTAATGTTTCATAGGTAGACCTAGCAGCAGCATTAGCAAAAGGAAAAGGAAGAGAACGCGTTTATATAGTAGAACCGACGGGTAAATTTGAAAACGACCCAAATGTTACCGATAAAAAAATTCCTAGAAACTTACCACATTTTATCCTCACAAAAACCTTTAAGAATTATTGGTGAAGAAACAGAGTGGAAAAATGGGCCTTAAATCTTTTAAAAAATTTTATGTTAACCGGTTGAAATATTAAAAGTAAACAAGTATAATAAGATTTGCAAGAAATATGTTAACCGGTTGAAATATATTGTAATATAACAGTTTTGACAGGTTAAAATTACATTAGGAGGAATAAATTATGAGCTTTTTAGGCCAAACACAACATTAGATGGTGTATTATTTTCGGAACATATGAATTTAACAAAGTCTTGTAATAGCGGTAAAGCAGGCAAAACATAAAACTAATTCATCTGCCTGTCCTCATTGTAAGTATATCGATGAGAAAAGTTAGTAAATCCTTTATTTCAGAAAAATGGTAACATTTCTATTATTTATTTTGAGAAAACGATGGTAAATTATTTGTTTTAAAAGATTAATAATAAAGGAGGAAATACATACAATGAAAAGATTTTCTATCACTTTACTTTTAATTATAGCGCTAACAATGCTATTATCAGGTTGTGGTTCTGATTCTGCAGAAAAGGACAATTCTAAAAATGAGGACAAAACATTAAATATTCTTGTTGAAGGTGGGAGTCCTGCACTTAAAGTAGCAGAGCAAACAGCTCAAGAATTTGAAAAAAAATCGGGCTATAAATTAAAAATTGACTCCGTACCTTACTCTGGTGTATATGATAAGTTACAGGCTGAAATTGTTGCAGGAAAGGCAATACATGATGTCGCAATCATTGATATTTTATGGTTCCCATCTTTAGTAAAAGGTTTAGATCCAGTGGATGATGTGCTTTCAAGTGAAGAACAATCAGATTTCTTACCTAAACTAAAGGATGGAGGCACAGTCGATAATCATCTTTATGGTATCCCTACATGGACAAATTCAAAAGTACTCATTTATAGAAAGGATTTATTTGAGGACGAAAATAATAAGAAAGAGTTTAAAGATAAATATGGGTATGAATTAAAAGTACCTACCAACTGGAAGGAATATCAAGACGCTGCTGAATTTTTCACAAAAGATGGAATGTATGGTACAACCGTTTTTGGAGCAAATATTGGTGATACTGTTAGTAGTTGGCTTGATCATGCTGCTCAAGCAGGTGCAAGTCCACTTGTTGTGGATGAAAACAATAAGGTTCTAATTGATCAAAAACCTTATGTAGAATCTCTAGAGATGTTACAAAAAATTGTTAATAACCAATCTGTCCCAGCTGATACAATGGCCATTGCCTCTAGTGAAACTGCTGAATTATTTAATGATGGCAAGCTTGCCATGATGTTAGTTTGGGGGCATTTTTATAAAACTGCTAATGAAGCGTTACCAGGTAAAGTGGGAGTTGCTCCAATGATAGCAGGATCAGACGGTATTGGTGCGGTTCCAGGTCCTTGGTATCAAGTCATGTTAAAAGAATCCACAAAAAAAGATATAGCTAAAGAATATATCCAATTTATGTATGAAAAAAATTACCTTTATATGGAACAACTTGGCGTTGCCAGTCGATCTTCTGTATTTGAAAAGTATCAAGCGGATGAGGAATTTGCTCATTTAAATGCCATTAATACAACATTGGATGCGCAACAAACCCAAAACAGACCAGAAATAAGTGAATGGACGCAAATTGAGAATGAAATTTTAGCTCCTATGGTTCAACGTGTATTGTCTGGCGATGATGCAAAAACTGAATTATCAAAAGCGAAAAAGCAAATAGAACAATTACTAAATTGAGCTTATTGAGAACTTGTTTACATTGTAAACAAGTTCTCAACTATTATCGATAAGAAAGAAGGGAAAAATTTGAATATATTAAAACGTAGAGATATTTTGTACTTTCTTTTACCATCTGCAGTTTTCATGATTGCGTTTCTTTTTTTCCCGCTGCTTATGCTGATTTTTGATAGTTTCTTTCAAACGAGTGACACAGGAGCACGTAGTTTTATCGGCTTTGGAAATTATCTTCAGGCATTCACTTCCGGGGTATTTTGGAAAAGTACAGGAAATACATTGATCTATGTGATTGTTGCTGTAGGAATTGAATTGGTTTTAGGGCTTACTCTTGCCATTGTATTTAGTCATAAGTTTAAAGGTGTTAGTGTTCTGCGTACGCTTGCTTTAACTCCACTTATGATTGCGCCATTAGTAGCGGGGTTAATCTGGAAATTCATGTTAAGTAATCAATTTGGCATTGTCAATGTATTACTGGAAAAGTTGGGAATTATTGCTTCAACAGACAGTATTCTCTGGTTATCAGATGAACGTGTTGCATTAATTTCTTGTATCATAGCCGATATTTGGTTAACGACCCCCTTTATGATGCTAATGCTTTTAGCTGGTATCCAAGGTATTTCAGATTCGTTATTCGAAGCAGCCAGAATTGAGGGTGCCACTCGTATGCAGGTGATTTTTAAAATAGTCATTCCCGTCATAAAACCTGTTATTATTAGTGCATTAGTCATTCGCGTTATTGATGCAGCAAGATCCTTCGATATTATATGGGCGATGACACAAGGAGGGCCAAACTTTTCATCAGAATTACTTAGTGTTCATATCTATGAAATGCTTCAAAGATATGGTGATGTAGGATACGCATCGGCAGTAGCGGTCTTATTTATCATTATACTCATTTCAATTACCATGCTTTCAATGAAGAAAGTTTGGAATGTAGAGCAGAAATAATCACAAGATTAGAAAGAGGTGTCATTATCAATGTTTTCCGGAGAAATAGGTGAGGGTTGGCATGGGAAACTATGGAATGCTGCGGTCATTGTAATAGGTACATTATTTACCGCTATTTTTCTATTTCCATATGTATATATATTACTATCGTCACTTAAACCATCTGATGAAGTTATTTCCACTACACCGACCTTTTGGCCTTCAGATTTTACATTAGAAAATTTTAAGAATATGTTCAATAGCATGCCGATTGGAGATTACTTTGTTAATAGCTTATGGGCTGCCATTTTAAGTACAATTATCTGTGTAATACTAGGTTCCATGGCTTCTTTTGCGATTTCTCGAACGATGGGATCTAAATTCAGCTATATATTTTTAGTTTGTGTTCTTTGTTTGAAAATGCTTCCATTGACGAGTGTGGCTGTACCCGTCTATAAGATCGTGCAACAACTTGGATTGTATGATATGAAAATTACTTTAATCGTTGTATATTCGGCCATTAATTTGCCGTTTGTTTTATGGATGATGGTGAGCTTCTTTCAAGCCGTCCCAAAAGATTTAGATGAGGCTGCTTGTGTAGATGGAGCCACCCCATTTCAAACTTTTAGGAAAATTATTTTGCCAGTTTGTGCGCCAGGGATTATCTCAACTGGTATTTTTACATTATTGTTAGCATGGAATGACTTTTTATTTGCTTTATTGCTCACAAGTACAAATGCAAAAACAGTTCCTGTTGCCATATCGGAATTTTTAACAGCCTATAATTTGGATCTAGGTCCTATGACTTCGGCAGCAGTATTGTTTAGTTTACCAGTTATTATTATATCCTTTTTTGTTCAACGTTATCTTGTTTCTGCAACGATGGCGGGTTCAGTAAAAGAATAGTTTTTTCTTAAATAAGAAACGATAGATTTCAAGAAAGGAGTGTATTGACAATAGTCACTATTAAAGATGTAGCAGAAAAAGCTGGTGTTTCGGTTAATACAGTATCAAGAGTACTCAATAATCGTGGGTATATTTCACAACAAACGCGAGAAAAAGTTGAACAAACAATAAAGGATTTGAATTATATCCCTAATCAGCTAGCGAGAAATTTATATAGAAGTAAAACGAATTTAATTGGGCTTGTTGTACCGGATGTTAATCACCCTTTCTTTTCTAAAATAACAAAGTGCATTGAAAGAGATTTATATGAAAAAAATTATAAAATGATCCTTTGTGATGTAACAGAAAGTAGTCATAAAGAAAGAGATTATCTTAAAATGTTACAGGAAAACAAGGTCGATGGAATTATTATTGGCAGCCATACGCTAAATACAGATTTCTACAAGAAAATTAACTTACCCATTGTTGCACTGGATAGATATTTAAGCGATACGATTCCAGTTATATCGTCGAATCATGCGCAAGGTGGTAGATTAGCAGCCGAAAAATTGATCGAGAGTGGTTGTAAAAATGTTTTGCAAATTGTTGGTTCATCCAAAGTGGATTCACCTTCCAATGAACGACATATTGAATTTGAAAAAGTCATGAAAAATAATGGCGTATCCACTGAGCGAGTAGAGTTAGAATGGAATCAATTCGAGTTCGATGATTATGAAAAAGTAACTGATTATATTTTAGAGTCATTTCCAAATGTGGATGGAATTTTCTCTGTGGATTTAGTAGTAGCTTCCATTATTAATCATGCATTAAAGAGAGGGATTAAAATTCCTGAGCAATTAAAGATTGTTGGTTATGATGGTACGGATATTGCAAAAATTATTTATCCAAATCTAACCACTATTAAACAGCCATTTGATGAAATATCATTGGCTACAGTTGAAATATTAGACAAGCTAATTAATAATCAAACAGAAGATATCGCAATGAAAACCACATTCGATGTCGAGTTAATTGAAGGTCAAACGACTTAAACTGTACGTAAAAATAGTTGATTATTTACTCACATTGGTAAAAAACTACCTACTTTTTAGTAATTGTTTATGCACGGATCTGAGTGGTTGATAGCGAAGAAGGCTTGGAAATTTTAATATCAAAGTTTATTACCATTCAAGTATGCGATAAGGGAATTTTTAAATATAACCAAATGATATCGAATATTTTTATTTAATGATTTCTTATCCTTCTATATGAACCATTTGAAACAATTTATACTAACTGATTGATTTTCTTTTGAGTTAAGGTATATGGAGGATATTGATGGGTAGGAGGCATTTTACGGTGGATTTATGTATCTTTGGAAAAATGATTTTTCATGTCTATCACTATCCTCTTAGGAGAAAACAATTAGAAAAGGATATTTAGAACAAACATATTATATGGATAGGAGTGTTTAGTGATGGCTAGTAAAAATTATTATGATGTAACAGAGTGGCCTGTCGGTAATCCATATGAGGATATTGGAGAGGTCATCAATAGTATGATTGCAGATATAAAAAGCAGACAAACAGACACTGATGTTAATAAAGGTGGAAAACCGGGGGCAGTGATTTATATTCCACCAGGCGATTATCATCTTCGCAGTCAAGTCTTGATAGATATTAGCTATCTAAAAATTATGGGTTCTGGACACGGGTTTACTTCGTCAAGTATTCGCTTTAATACTCCTGAGAATGAATGGCCAGATTTACATGAATTGTGGCCAGGTGGAAGTCGCATACTCGTAGATATTCCCCTAGATGTGAATGATGAGGAAGATAAGGGAGCTGCCTTTTATGTTGAACGAAATGGAAACCCTCGTTTAAGTTCGGTTGAGTTTTCTAACTTTTGTATTGATGGTCTGCATTTTACTGAAGTTGGACAAGAAGAAATGAATCCCGAAAATACATATACTAACGGAAAAACGGGTATATACGTTGCAAGTGCATGTGATTCATTTCGGATTACAGGTATGGGATTTGTATATTTAGAACATGGAATAACTATTTATCATGCAGATGCGTTGACTATACATGATAATTTCATAGCGGAATGTGGGAATTGTATCGAACTACGAGGTTGGGGGCAAGCCTCAAAAGTAACTGATAATTTGATTGGAGCTGGTTTTAAAGGGTACTCCATTTACGCTCAAAATTTTGGTGGACTTTTGATTACGGCCAATAATATCTTTCCTCGTGGTGCGAGCAGTATCTATTTTGACGGGGTTACACGTTCCAGTATCACAAATAATAGACTCCATTCATTTTATCCAGGAATGGTGGTATTCAAGGGGAGCTGCTCAGAAAATCTAGTTTCTTCTAATCACTTTTTACGTGACCATGAACCTTGGGAACCTTTTTTGGACATAGACAATGGTTTGGATGATTCGTATGGTCTCCTCCGTATCAATGGTCATCACAATTCTATCATATCCAATCACTTTTCTGAAGCAATCAATCCTCAGAAAGTGAAGTCGGGAGTAAAACCGGTTATCATACGTGTTGTTTCGGGTAAGGGAAATTATATTTCTAATAATCATGTTGTGGCCACTGAGGTCTATGCTGAATCCAGTGATTCCTGCTTTTCTGCACAAGTAGACGCTTTGTTAACGACCGAAACAGCCAAATTGCTGACCGTAACAAATGTATTGGTCGAAGAAGAATCACTTCAAAATACGATTCTTGATTCAGGAAGTGATGCGCAGGTTGTTATGGACAAAACTGTTAATGCATTTAGAGCGACTCCAACACCGCCAGGAGCATAAAAATATTTTGAAGCGAAAATGTCTTTTTAAATGATTAAGTTGGATAAAGGTTGTATTTTTGTAGATGAAACGAACTAATCCATACGATCTTTAAAGATTTATAAATTGAAGTTACTTTGGAATAAAATGGAGAAATGAGTGGACATATATGACAATTAAGACTGCTACGATCAACAAAACATATAGACATCATTATCATCTTATGCCGGAACGGGGCTGGATGAATGATCCAAATGGTTTTTCTTATTTTAATGAACAATATCATCTTTTTTATCAGCATTATCCATATGATACAGTTTGGGGCCCAATGCATTGGGCGCATGCGGTAAGTAAGGACTTAATAAAATGGGAACATAAAGAGATTGCGCTTAAACCAGGTGAACCATATGACAAAAATGGTGTTTTTTCAGGCTCAGGTATTCAAGTGGGGAATGAACATTGGTTGTATTATACCGGTCATATTGATTCGCAAATGGATATCCTATATGGCAAGGATTTGAAGAGAAAAACATCTGTAGGTGAAACTCATGAAGCGAATCATTATATCAGACAGGTTCAGTGTCTTGCGAAATCAGTAGATGGAGAAAACTACCATAAATATGAATATAACCCGGTTATATCATCTGAGCAGGTCCCTTCAGGAATCAGAATAGAGGATTTTCGGGATCCCAAGGTTTGGATACAGAATGGTACGTTTTATATGGCAGTTGGTGCAAAGAGTAAGGAGAACATAGGATATGTTTTATTCTATACATCAATTGATGGTGTGAAATGGGAGTATTTGAATCAATTAACACTTGGAAAGAACTATGGGACTGTATGGGAATGTCCGGACATATTTGAGATGGATGGAAAACATGTGTTGCTAATTTCTTCTCAGGAAATACCTCGTGTGGGTAATCATTTTGAAAATCTACACTCCACTCTGGCGTTAATTGGAACGTTTAATTATACTACAGGTAAGTTTTCCATTGAACATACACAAGAGATAGATAATGGGTTTGATTTTTATGCACCGCAATCGATTTTAACAAAAGAAGGCAAGCGTGTCATGATTGCTTGGATGAATATGTGGGATACAAATTATCCTTTACATGAGTTAGGACATGGATGGAATGGTTCAATGACATTTCCAAGGGAATTATTGTTAAAAGAAGGAAAGTTAATTCAAAAACCGTATCAAGCTATTGAAACGTATCAAAAAAATCAAGTTTCCTTTTCTATTGAAACCTTAGATGGGGTATTCGATGATAGTAGATTGTATGGTTACAGTCAACAAATTAATGTTCAATTTAACATGCAAAATAGTCAAAAGTTTACGATGGAGTTTTTCAAGGGCGAACATGAAGGATTGCTATTGACGTTTGATAAGGATAGAAATGAGGTTATTTTAGATCGTCGAAATTCAGAATACGTAATTGAGAATTTAACTGCTAAAAATGATTATACTCGATGTCAGTCTATAGACTTATCAAAACCAGTAGATCTTATTATTTTGTTAGATGTCTCGTCTATTGAAATCTTTATTAACGATGGTGAACAAGTATTAACCTCTTTATTTTTTTCAAAAGAATTAGGTGAACGGGTTTTATTATCATCTGAAGGTACAACGATTATTGACCAATTGACAAAATGGGAGATAGCCTAGAAGAAAATTAATGGGAAAGTGTTTATTTCTTATCCAATAATATTTTGGAAGATCCGATAGACGTATTAAATTTGCAATGCGGTTGGTATAATGATAATTGAAAAATAAGGCGCAACATCTGCTTTGCTATACATGGAGGAAGTTGAATTGTTTATTCGTTAAAAATAGGTTAATATTTTGTTTTAAGTCTTAAATGTGTGGTCAGGATTCCACTATCTTTAGATAACAAAAAAATAAAACTACCGACTGTTTTTATGTATAGAATCAACTAGAAGTTTTCCAAAACTTTAGCATTTAAAAAGGAAAAAGCTTCCTTAGAACAGCGATTATATCGTGTTTTAAGGGAGCCCTTTATTTTTTGTACGTTAAGAATGTATTAATTTCCAGCAAAGAGGCGAATTCGACGTAGTTGGAAATTTTAAGAATTAAGCATAAGTGCAACGACAGCTCTTTGATTGCCTAAAGTCTCGGACGCCCGAGTTTTCTTTATAGGATAAGAAAGTATAAAAATGCAAGTAAAAAACTAATGTCAAAACATTGCCACCGCCAAACAAGGCTACCATACCCGCTACTCCATATAAAGCCTCAAAACCTATAAACCCATTGATAAGTGCGATGAACCATATTTTTTCATGGTAAAAGGAAGTAGGTTTGAGTGACCAATTTGCGCCAATCTATCTCCTGTATATGAACATGGGACGTGAACGAATATGGAGATGTTTGAATTTTCTCCGATATGAGGTTTATCTATATGCAAGATTACCACGAACAAATTGTTCATCGAAAACAATAAAACCTAATTGAGCACGTGAAAGGACTGGCTTTTCTATTCAAGTAAAAGTTCTAAAAAATCCTTTGTTGTTCATCATTGATGACCAAACAGTGTCTTCCCATCTAATAATTTAATGACCAATTATGTATTTTCCATCAATTCTATATTATAATGAAAATCACAATGATATAGAAGGAAAAGGCAGGTGGAGACAAATGATTAGGAAATTAACTGATAAAGATCATCAATGGGTGATGGACTATTTAAGTGAAGAACCATCGATTAACTTATTTATCATTGGAGATATTGAGGCGTTTGGATATGATACTGAATTTCAGGAATTATGGGGAGAATATGATGAAAATGGCAATCTTAAAGCAATTCTTCTACGATACTTCGACTCATTTATTCCTTATGCGAAGGATGAATTTGATATTCAGGGATTTACTAAAATTATAAATGCTCATACAGAAAAACCAGCTATGTCAGGAAAGTCAACCATTGTTGAGCAATTTGAAAGTGCAAAGGGGCTTAAATTAGGTCCCAAAAAAACGACTTTTTTTGCGGAATGTCGAAATCTTACATCGATTGGTCAAGCTAAAAATAAAATAAAAATAGCCACAATGGATGATGTCGATAGGATCTTGGATTTGCGCATGCAAATTCCAGAGTTTTCCGTAAGTAAGGATGCAAGAAAAATGTTATTACAAGATATTGAAAACGGGACTGGACGGACCTATTTTATTGAGGAAGGTGGGCAAATGATTGCCTGTGCTTCAACTGCAGCAGAAAATTCAATTTCTGCAATGATTGTTGGCGTCTGTACTCATAGCGATTATCGGAAGAAGGGACTTGCAACTGCAATTATGCAAAAATTAATCGGTGATATTCTCGATGAAGGTCGAATTCTTTGCCTGTTTTATGATAACCCTACAGCAGGAAGAATCTACAAGCGACTTGGTTTTCAAGATATCGGTCGATGGACGATGTATCAATAGGAAAGTAACTTTCTACGTGTTACGTATCATATATCAATACTTTTACCTATAGATATTCAATTTTCTAGAAACTGTTTAAGATGGATGGGAAAAACATTCGTTATAAACTACACTCGAAAGGAGAAATATCATTGTTAAAACGTATATATTTGATATTTAGGAGACTATTACAACTATTTTTTATTCTCCTATGGGGATATGTTTCCTATACGGTATTTAAAGAACAAGGATTCCTTGTGGGAATCTTTGTATTAGGTTTTGTTGTCCTTGTTTATTTTGCTGTTTTTTCAGCAATTCTACCTAAAAATCGTGGGAAAGATAGCTATTCTGGAAGTGGTGGGGATTATGGTGGGTACTATGATTCTTCCGATGGTGGTGGCTTTGGTGGAGATGGAGGAGGGGGAGGAGATTAAGAAAGGGAAATTTAATATCCTTCCTCTATTTTGGCCATTTAATCTTCACTGAAAGTATAGTTTAATTTAGTTAGTGAAATGTGGTGGAATAATGTCTACCATTACTGTTACTGCAAAAATACAAATCTATTTTTCCAATGAAAAAGATGAAAGTTTAAAGATCACAACAAATGCTTATCGTAAGGCTTGTAATTGGTTATCGAAACAAATCTTCAAAATTAAAAAAAGCGCGAGTCGCGCCCGCATAGCGACAACGCATTGAGAAGTCATCTCATAGCTAAAGCCAAAATTCATTCGCCTATCCAGTTGAGAACAATATAAGTTTGAATTCCATAATATTTTGAACTTCACATTTTAGTAATTGAAAAAGTAGGGTCATGTAAAAAAGAATGACAAACTATTAGAAAAAGAGAAGGTATGATCGGTTATTAACAAGTTTCTTAGATATTGAGACATATATAAAAGGAAATGAACAACTATTTGTAGAACTTGAAAGTAGATGAATTTGGCGTTCGATATATATTAGAACCATATATGAAAGGGAGACTATAAACGAAGATGATCGTGAAGTTACTTTTACCATTATTAGCTTTAATTTCCGGAATGACTCAAACACTACAGAGTCAAATAAATGGGAATTTAGGGAAGAAAATTGGTGTTATTGAAAGTTCGTTTATGAATTTTGCTTTAGGTACACTGGCATTATTGTTTATTTTATTATTTTTCGGGAACGGACATATTTCGGCTATTTCCACAGTTCCTAAATGGCAAATCATTGGTGGATTTTTAGGTGTGTTTTTTGTAATTGTTCAAATTATTGTTGTTCCAAAGATTGGTGTTTCGACTACCTTTATAGCCGTTATTGCCGGTCAGATTATTCTCAGTGTTTTAATTGACCATTTTGGACTATTTGGTGCGATTCAACGGCCGATTGATTTAAATAGAGTAATGGCTATTGTATTTTTGTGTCTGGCATTGTTTTTTTATGTGAAAAAATAAGTGTTCGAAAGGTTTTAATTTCGACCGAATAGTTTCATTCATCTATTGCATGTAAAATTGGTTCAAGTTCCTTTCCATATTCTGTAATGGAGTACTCGACTTTTGTGGGAACATGTGGATAAACGACTCACTCAATAATATCCTCATTTGCCAACTCTTTTTTTGTTAACATTTTTGGGGGGATGTTGGGGATGCTACGTTTTAAATCACTGAAGCGCAATGTCCCATTTTTTAGTAAATGAAGTAAAAAAATCGTTTTCCACTTGCCAACAATAATTTCAAGGCGTCTTCTCCCCGACATATTGTCGGTTCGATATTCATGCGAACCCCTCCAGTAGTATTCTTTTGTAGACTACACCACTTTTATATACGTACTTACATGGATATTGATTGTAACTTATAATGATATTACAAAGGTTTATATCGAATTCATCATTTGCATTTTGATATATAGAAATATTATTTTGAAGTAAATGTGTACGAAAGAAGGTAACAAAGATGGGTATGGAAAAATATCGGATAAATCTGAGCAAAGGCTTGGAGTTTGGTATCTATACACTGGGGGATCATTTAGCAAATCCGTATACGGGGAAACGGATTTCTGCTCAACAGCGGTTGCAAGAAATTATTGAAATCGCCAAACTTGCAGAGCAGGCCGGAGTCGACTTTATAAGTGTTGGAGAAAGCCATCAAGAATATTTTACCACTCAAGCACATTCAGTCGTGTTAGCTGCGATTGCTCAAGCAACGGAAAAAATAAAAATTGGCAGCTCTTCAACAATTATTAGTACGTCAGACCCAGTACGAGTTTACGAAGATTTTGCAACAATTGATTTAATCTCAAATGGCCGTGCTGAAATAATTGCCGGACGGGCGTCAAGAGTCGGGCTCTTTGAACTGCTTGGCTATGATCTACGGGATTATGAGGAATTATTTGAAGAGAAATTCGAGCTACTATTGGAAATCAATGAAAATGAAGTGGTTAATTGGAATGGTCAGTTTCGAGCACCATTAAAAAATGCAAGAGTACTTCCACGACCAAAAGAAGGGTCAATGCCAATTTGGCGCGCGGTGGGGGGAACTCCTGCTAGTGCAATAAAAGCCGGTTATCAGGGCGTTCCGATGGCCTTAGCAATGCTTGGCGGTCCTGCATCTTACTTTAAACAGTCGATTGATGCATATCGTGATGCGCTCACTCGGCGTGGGTTTGATCCGGCAGATTTCCCTGTTGCAACAACCGGCTTTTTCTATACAGCAGAAACAACCCAACAAGCATTAAGTGAATATTACCCTCACATAAATGAAGGGATGAAACGAACGAACGGCCGCGGCTTTGCAAAACAATTGTTTGCCCAAGGCGCAGACCACCGCAGCATAATGAATGTCGGCAGCCCTCAGCAAGTCATTGAAAAAATTCTCTATCAACATGAACAGTTCGGACATCAACGTTACATGGCACAAATAGATTTTGGCGGTGTACCTTTTGACCGAATTAAACGAAATATTGATATAATTGGAACAGAAATTCTACCTGCAATAAAAAAATATACAGAAAAAGGTGAGGGGACGAAAGAATGAAGGTTGTCGGATTATCCGGTTCAAAAGTTGGTTCAAAAACAAGAACGGCAATGGATGCCACATTAAAAGAATTGAAGAAAAATTATCCGGAAACTGAAGTAACGCTAATTGATTTAGCGGAATATGATGTTCAATTTAGTGATGGTCGCAATTATTTAGAATATGAAGGTGACACAAAATATGTAACGGAAACGATTATGGATGCAGATGCTATTATCATAGGGACGCCAATATTCCAAGCATCGATTCCGGCAACATTGAAAAATATTTTTGACCTGCTTCCGGAACGGGCATTTGAGGGGAAGATTGTCAGTATTATTGTTACAGCCGGGTCATCAAAACATTACCTAGTAGCCGAGCAACAATTAAAGCCCATTTTATCGTACATGCAAGCACAAATTGTTCAATCATATGTTTTTATAGAAGAAAAAGATTTTTATCGAAAAGAAATTATTAATGATGATATTATTTTCCGGATTCAACGCTTAGTGGAAGATACCGTTGTGTTAGCGGAAACTTTTGCAAAAATCCGTGCGGTGAAGGAAGCTGAGTATGGTTTTTAACGTTCACTTATGAGGAAGGACAAATCGTTCTTCCTTTTAATTTTAAAAAGTCAAAAATAATACTTTTTTGTTGACAATGGCACATGTGATAATTTATAGTAAAACTATATTGTAATGCAAAATAGTTTTGGCTATGTTGGGAGATAGCTTAAATTTTTTAAGTAACTACATTGTAAAACAATATAGTTAAAATGGAAAGGAGGAGATGGATTGAACTCAAGTCAGATTTTAAAAGGAGTTTTGGAAGGGTGTTTATTGGCCATTATTTCAAAAGGTGAAACTTATGGGTATGAAATGATTGAAAAGCTGGGTAAGTACGGGTTTACGATGGTGAAAGAAGGGAGTATCTATCCATTGCTCTTACGAATGAGAAAGGAAAAATTAGTGGAAGTGAAAACAAAGCCGGTTCCTTCTGGGGGACCACAGCGAAAATATTATTATATTACAGAAAAGGGACTTGAGGAACTTCAGGAATTTAAGGGAATTTGGAGGAATATTTCCACAAGTGTAAATCTGTTAATAGAACAAGAAGCAAAGGGGGAGCTGGAGAAATGAATGTATCTCAAGAAAGTAAAAAGTTCATTGAGGATTTACGCCTATATCTTTTTTCTACTGGTAAATCTTATAAAGAAATTGAAGATATCGTGGAAGAACTGGAAGATCACTTATTGGAAGCGGAGAAAAACGGTAAGTCGGTAAGGAATATTGTTGGTAATTCACCAAAAGAATATATGGAGCAGCTGGCCAAGGAGATGAGTTTTGATGTGAAGAGTTGGATAAAGTATGGTGTGATGACAATTCTAGGTGTTTTTGCTTTTGTCATCATGGGGGATGTTATAACTCAAGAGACAGCTTATTCTTGGATAGAACTTTTCGGCTATCCATTACTTACCGCTTGTTTCTTACTTCTTTTCATGAAAAGTATGGGATATTTAGCAAGCCATCGTCTCTCTAAATACAGTGAATGGTTTGTCCTCTTATTACTGTCAATAGTTCAGATTGGAGGGTTTATTTTATTAATATTGTTAAATAACCGTTTTGGAATAATGGTCGTTCAGTTTGGTACATTCGGAAACATTGTCCTGTTTTGCCTTGCAACATTCATTTTTATTGGTTGTTCTATTTGGAGTAAATCATTAGTGCTAATTATCATTCCAATCTTGCTATATGTCCCTAAATACGTTTTAACCTATACACAACTAAGTGAGGACCTACAAATGATTCTCTCTTATTTCATTTCTATATTAGGTATTTCCATCTATTTATTTCTCTCATATGGAAAAGATAAAGATAAGGATAAAACGTATAGCCAATGAATGGTTTCCATGATACAGGTGCGCCCTTTTCTGACAGGCGCATCTGTTCCGTCTATTTTTCATATTGGCTATTTTGGCTATTTTTCTTATTTAATCCGCTTGCTTCACGACCAGGACCAGCATTTCCTCTTACACTTGCTGCACTGACACCTGCCTTAGACGGATTTTTCTTCATTTTTGCCATTTCATCATCACCTCCATTTTTACGTTAACCCAGGAGAAAATAAACTATTTAAAAATGGGAGGAAAAATCGATTAAATGGTTTCATGATGATGAAAATGAAAATGTCCATCGTATGAACCAAAAGTTAATAGAATATGCTAATATATCAGTAAATACAGTAATTCCAACTACCTATCATAGTTAGGAAACTGATAAGTAAGATTCATAAAGAGGATGTATCGAATTCCTCCAGAAATGCAGGCTTAATTAGCAAAAGATTGGGGCGATAATATGAACATTGTTATTGCAGGCGGAACCGGATTTATTGGTAAGAAGTTGACGGACTTTCTTGTTCAAAAGGGACATCAAATAACAATATTAACAAGGAAAACCGAGAAGTCAGAAAAAAATGTATCCTATGTAACATGGTTGACTGAGAACGCAGAACCAGTGCCAAAAATCAATGGTACTGATATTGTTATTAACTTAGCCGGTGTGTCAATTAATGATGGGAGATGGACAAAAAAACATCAAAAACAAATTTATCAGAGTCGGATGGAAGCAACCGAAAAATTATTGCAAATTATTGAGAGTTTACCTAACAAACCAAAAACATTCATTAACGCAAGTGCAATTGGTTTATATCCTTCTTCATTGAATGTGGCATATACGGAAGCATCACCGGAAAGAGCAGAAGACTTTTTGGCTAAAACGGTCATCGATTGGGAAAAGAAAGCAAAGGCAGCTGAAAAGTTCGGCGTCCGGACTGTTTTTATGCGATTCGGGGTTGTACTCGGAAAGGGTGATGGTGCGTTACCCTTAATGACATTCCCTTATAAATTGTTTGTGGGCGGGACAGTGGGTTCAGGTAAACAATGGCTATCTTGGATTCATGTGGTGGATGTTGTCCGTTCGATTATTTTTGCAATGGATAATGAACATATAAGCGGGCCTGTTAATGTTGTAGCACCTACCCCGGTTAGAATGGAACAGTTTGGTCGTATTATAGGTTCCGTTTTAAAACGCCCGCACTGGTTCACGGTACCTGAATTTTTGTTAAAAATCGCCCTTGGACAAAAAAGCAGACTTGTTCTGGAAGGACAACATGTTATACCGAAAGTTCTACTGGATAACGGTTTTAATTTTCACTTTCCTACTGTAGAAAAGGCTTTGGCAGACTTGTTAGGCAAATAAATACAGTAGTAATGATGCAGAAAACTCCTAAATATACTACGAATTTTTTTATGCAAACGGACAAAATAACTAATAATAAAACTTAGTGGAGGGAATGTCATGGCAAAAAAAGAAAGATTGAATGAAGAGGCTGCAATGAATAATAATTTGAGTTCATCCGTTTTGCGCAGGAATGATGAAATCGAAAAGTTAAATAAAGAGCCATTATTAAGAAACCCAAATTCCAATCGATCAAAGAAATAAAGAATTGGACACCGATTATATGTATTATCCATATGGTAAACGGATAACACAATTATCGTGAATATTCCAACATGCGGAAAATGGAAACCTAGGGTGATATAGAGTGATGCTAGTATAGTTTGATGGAAGCCCTTTAGTAAAGTATATTATTAACGAAGGGATGTGTTCGGATAAGGGTAACGAAAGAAAAAGACGCAAAACTTAAAAGAGTATATGGACTTACATATATGAATACATGTTACAACTAGATTGATGAGAATGGGTGGCTAGAATTAATCTTGTAGGTTTGAGGAGTCTATCAAGTAGCTAAATTCAGGGGGGAATTTAAATTGAATTTGAAAGTTGGAAACACCATTCGATTCGAGCGGACGTTCACAAAGGAAGATGTTGAAATATTTACAAAGGTATCCAAGGATGAAGGGAATCACCATACGAATCCCGATGAATTCGGAAGACTTATAGTTCAAGGATTACTAACTGCAACCTTACCGACAAAAATTGGCGGAGATTACAATGTGCTCGCTCGTACAATGAATTTTGAATTTTTGAGACCTGTCTATACTGGAGATACAATAAGTTGTGAAGTAACAATTGCAAGGCTGGAAAAGAAAGAAAATAATAGAATATCTATTTTGGCAACTTTCGTATGTACAAATCAAAATGAGAAACAAGTTTTGAACGGGAATTTTTCTGGAGTAATATTAAGCTAACTGGTACTCCTTAGAAAAGGGCGTCATTATTACTCATTTATTAATTACATCTCCCTGCCTTATAGTTGGTATCCAGACGATAAAAAATCGGGGAGAAATGATTTATCTTGAGCGGCTTCCAATCATCAATCAATACAAATTCAGGCTGGATCAATAACAGGTCCAGTATTTTTATTTTGTCTAATCATTCCTTTATTTCTTTATCCATCATGCGTTCCGTCCTATGTTCATACTTATTAATTATTTTTCTAACAATATAGACTTACTCTCTCTACCGGTGTGCTTCCCTGCTCTAAAAGAACCGCCAGCATTCACTCTGGTTCATTGGGATACTATCAGGAATCCCTTATTGTTTGTGGTGACCTATCCACTGCCCTGAAGATTGTATAGTTAAGTTAGAAGATTAGATAATGACCTTTTTGCGGAGGTTGAGGAGAAAGGATAGATTAGTTATAGTGAAAAAATAGACTACATATCATGCGATATAATTGACATAATGTTCAATAGATTTGATTTGATAAAGGGGGGAAAATCAAAGGACATAAAATGTATAACTTGGTTTTACACATGGAAAATCAATAAATCATTAAAATATTAAAGAGAAGAAGAGTATCTTTAATTTAGTCTCAAAGAACTAAGTTTAAATAATGGTAAAATTTTAGTTTAACTGTGGAAGGAATGGAATAAAGGAATTTATTGTTAGGTAGGTTAATAATTGTGTGAATTTTCGCTTTGCTTCTGATTGTAATTTTCAAAATAATTTAGCATCCAATATCTTATAAAGTTAGAGGCAAGGCTTTACATAGAGTGGTCGGTATGATAGCCTTGTTTGGTGAAGCTAGTCAATGAAACTGCTGGTTTCCTGGCTTAGGAATCATGCCCACAGAGGCCCCATGTCAAGCCATTTTTACTATAAATATAAATAAATGACTGAGAGTATACAAAAAAGTTTGTGAAAAAAATCTGTTCTAATTTGATAAAAAGTAGGTATTTTTTGACGAAATAATGTGCCAGTTCACAATAATATTTCATGGATTTTTTGTCGTCGACCCTCAATAATGCATGAACCCCGGGAGGTCGACGACAGTTATTTTGTAGAATGATAATTGGAAAAATACTTGAGCTATCTGGGATTGAGAAAATACAATTGCTTAAAAACAAATTTTCTATTATAATTAACGCAAAAGCAACAATACAAAAAAAACTTATTATATCAAGCCTTTTTTGGGGTTTATATCTTACCTATGAGGAATTGAAACTCAAGTATCTGGAGCATCTGATCCGCGCTTATGCCCGTTTATATCTTACCTATGAGGAATTGAAACCACTTGACCTGATTTTAGCAAGCGCGCTTTCTGACGTGTTTATATCTTACCTATGAGGAATTGAAACCGTATATACAAGTGTAAATTCTGCTACTGTTGCATAGTTTATATCTTACCTATGAGGAATTGAAACTACGACATCTCATCCCGATTGGTTGAGACATACTCCGTTTATATCTTACCTATGAGGAATTGAAACTAGCCTGCGTACCATCTAACTTACTTGAGTTCCATTGTTTATATCTTACCTATGAGGAATTGAAACTGGGTTTTTCGGGTGTGCCTTGTTCAGCGATTTTCTGTTTATATCTTACCTATGAGGAATTGAAACTAAGAAGATAGTGGATAAAAAAGATGTAATAGAGCCTGTTTATATCTTACCTATGAGGAATTGAAACACAGCTATTGAAAAAATGAAAACTGACGATGGATTTCCGTTTATATCTTACCTATGAGGAATTGAAACTCAAAGGTTCTCCGGCGTCAAGGACATCCATTACCGGTTTATATCTTACCTATGAGGAATTGAAACATTCATCAACATTCCCTTCTTTTCCTCTCCAACGAAGTTTATATCTTACCTATGAGGAATTGAAACACGCTCGGCTGGGAATTAGTTAAGGACTTGGCGGGCGTTTATATCTTACCTATGAGGAATTGAAACAAGAGAGGGAACTGAATTTTGCTACTTATATGAAGCACAAGATGTATTTTATCTAAATGGATTTTCAAAGGGATAAATTATGACTTAATTCATTACCCTGATGGTGAAGTGCATTCACCGTTTCAAAGCCAAGAAAAATATATGTTGAAAAACCAATATGGAATAATGGAGTATTCAACTTTTTAGTTGTCGGAACCTTAATAAAAATTACAAAATATATTCCATATTAAGCGATTTATCGTTCACTAAATGAAAGGGGAAGCAAGCGGTAGCGCGGTAGGAATGTAGGAAAAATTCATGAAAAAAGGATACTCCTTGGTAGAATGATAGTCGACAAAACAAATCACTACAAAAAGGAGTTGTCCCTCATGGAAAAGAATAACATAAAATACCCAAATTTAAAAAAAATTAGTAAATGGTTTGAAGGCAATTACAGGTAACATTTCGCAAAGTTATAAAAAAAGTTTTAGAAGAGATAGATAATCAAATATCCACCGAACAAGACAGAAGCAACGATAAGTGTTTTGCCAAAAGGTTAAAAAATGGACGCAGTTGGGTAGATAATGGTGGAAGTGCCATGATGACAGGATTAGTGGCATATTTTGATAAGATGGCTTTTAAGACCGTCTTTGGACGAATGGACCGGTGGACAGAGAACAAGGAGGAAATTGAATCACCAAAGTATTATGTTAAAAGGGTGACAAGAGACAATCTAACGTACTTAAAAGGCAAGGCAAATACACCAATATATCAGGCTTTAAAAGCATTAAGCGGCTTTTAAAAAATGGAAAAAATCCACCAAGGAGTCACCATAGACATGTGAATCCTCTTACATTAAATAAGGAATAAAAAATTGCCCACAAATACTTGACTCTGTTAAATGGTATTTGATTTTTGACATTTTAGTTCTAGTAGATTAAAATGAATTTATATTAAAAGTTAAAGGAGATGTAATGGTTGGCAAAATTGGAAACGCTAACAAAGGAATATCAAATGTACATTGATGGTGAATTTGTTAATGCAAGTACAAATGAAAAAATAAACGTTATTAATCCTGCAACTGAGGATATTATTTCCACCGTTCCAAATGCGACGTTAGAGGATGTTCGAAGGGCAATAGACTCTTCTGAACGGGCCCAAAAGGAATGGAAGAAGATTCCATCATCAGAACGAGCAAAATATTTATATGCCATTTGTCATGAGATTCGTGACAATGTTGAACAATTCGCAAAAATTATTTCTGAAGAGATGGGTAAAACAATCGAACAAGCAAGAGCAGAAGTAAGTGTGACAGCTGATTATTTCGAATACATAGCTGGATGGGCACGCAAATATGAGGGTGAAATTGTACCAAGTGACCGTCCAAATGAAAATATATTAATCTACAAACAACCAATTGGTGTGGTTGCAGGTATCCTCCCATGGAACTTCCCATTCTTCTTGATCGCAAGAAAGGCAGCTCCAGCATTATTAACTGGTAATACAATTGTTCTTAAACCTAGTAGTGTATCACCTAACAATGCGTTAGCATTCGCAAAAATTTTAGATAAAGTTGGCTTACCAAAAGGTGTTATTAACATTGTTACAGGGCCAGGAAGTGTAGTTGGTGAAGAACTTTCTAGTAATCCAAAAATTGGTATGATCACTTTGACAGGTAGCACAAGTGCCGGAGCAAATGTAATGAAAAAGGCTTCTGAAAATATTACAAAGGTTTCACTTGAATTAGGTGGTAAAGCACCAACAATTATTATGAATGATGCTGACCTTGATTTAGCAGTTGAATCTGTATTGCAATCAAGAATCATTAATGCAGGGCAAGTATGTAATTGTACAGAGCGGGTATATGTTCATAAAGATGTTGCTGATGTGTTCATTGAAAAAATCACCAAAGCAATGTCAGAAGTAACATATGGTAATCCATTTGATGGCGTCGACATGGGACCATTATCTAGCGAAAGTGGATTACGTAATGTGGAAGAACTCGTCAATCGTGCCGTAGAAAACGGAGCAAAAGTATTAACGGGTGGTAAACGAGCAAATACAGAAAAAGGATATTTCTATGAACCTACTGTTTTAGTAGATGTCGATAATAGCTTTGAAATTATGCGTGAGGAAGTATTTGGACCTGTACTTCCAATTGCTACTTTCTCAACTTTAGATGAGGCTATTGAATTAGCAAATGATTGCCAATATGGTTTAACATCTGCTATCTTCACAAATGATATTAATAATATGATGCGTGCAAGTAATGAATTAGCATTCGGAGAAACTTATGTTAACCGTGAAAGCTTTGAAGCACTCCAAGGGTTCCATGCTGGGTGGAAGAAATCTGGAATCGGTGGGGCAGATGGTAAGCATGGTTTAGAAGAATTTTTACAAACGCATGTTGTGTATATTCAATATAAATGAGGACGATGTTAGGATTTAGATAAGATTCAGTTAAAATTTATATGTGAACTGCTCAAGAAGGTTTTCAACTTCTAATTGATAAATCAACAATCACGGTTTAGAAACATCCATGCTCTAAAGAAATTTTTAGAGCAGATGTAAGCGTCAAATAATCCCCATCTTTAACAGGTGGGGATTATTATTTGACGCTTTCGGTATAGGAGCATTCCTGTTAGAGAAGTTTTAGGGGGGCACAAAAAATCCCTCTTGGTATGAAGGCAGTCTATTGGACAGTTTCTGCTGATTTGCTGCTGATAATGTCCGTGAGAGGCGCTCTATTGGACAGTTCTTCCTCTTTGACTCCTCTTTTTGTCCGTGAGAGCCGCCCTATTGGACAGTTCTTACTGTTCGACACTCGGTTTTGTCCGCGAGAGCCCGTTTATTGGACAGTTTCTGCTGATTTGTTGCTGATAATGTCCGCGAGAGGCGCTCTATTGGACATTTCTTGCTGAATGACTTACCAATTTGTCCGCGAGAGGCAGTCTATTGGACATTTCTTGCTAATTAGCTTTCGGTTTTGTCCGCGAGAGGCGCTCTTATTGGACATTTCTTGCTGAATGGCTTACCAATTTGTCCGTGAGAGGCAGTCTATTGGACAGTTCTTGCTAATTGGCTTTCGGTTTTGTCCGCGAGAGGCGCTCTATTGGACATTTCTTGCTGAATGACTTACCAATTTGTCCGCGAGAGGCGGTCCTATTGGACAATTTTTGCTAATTGACTCTCCGATTTGTCCGCGAGAGCTTGCTCTATTGGACAGTTCTTCCTCTTTGACTCCTTTTTTTGTCCGTGAGAGCCGCCCTAATGGACAGTTCTTCCTGTTCGACACTCGGTTTTGTCCGCGAGAGCCCGTTTATTGGACAGTTTCTGCTGATTTGCTGCTGATAATGTCCGTGAGAGGCGCTCTTATTGGACATTTCTTGCTGAATGGCTTACCAATTTGTCCGTGAGAGGCAGTCTATTGGACATTTCTTGCTAATTGGCTTTCGGTTTTGTCCGCGAGAGGCGCTCTATTGGACATTTCTTGCTGAATGACTTACCAATTTGTCCGCGAGAGGCGGTCCTATTGGACAATTTTTGCTAATTGACTCTCCGATTTGTCCGCGAGAGCCCGTCTATTGGACAGTTTTTATTGAATGAGCCTCGATTCTGTCTGCGAGATGCGCTCGAGACCACTGAAAAAGTGCAAAATAATTTCTCTTGCCACCATGTCTAGGAGTGATTTTGTAACTTACCATACTATATATTGTGTTCGTGAACTTATTTCAAGTAGTTTTTCAGTGACCCCGATGCGCTCTATTGGACAAAAATTGACCCCTAATTTATAACCAAGGAGGACTCCGTATGGATTGTAAACAAAACAAATAATAAATCAAGTTACTAAAAAAACATTCGTTATTGGAATGGACATCGCAAAATTTACGTGCTATTCTTGCTTCGTTGACGAACGAGGACGTGTTCTTTAAAAGTCATTTGCGGTCCACCAATCAAATGATGATTTTCAAAGATTCTACCAAACAATCCTAAAAGCAATGGAAGAATTTGAAAAAAACAGAAGTGCTTATAAAAATGAGCATGCTGGACATTATTGGCTAAATCTTGCATAGTTTCGCAATAATTTAGGCATCCAACTAGCTATGGTAAACCCTATGCATGTAAAACGTTCTAAAGAAATATTCTTTTTTATAGATAATCCATCCAAAAATATCCATCTCCTAGAAGCATCTTTTCAAGCGTATTCCTTGTCGAAACAATGATTATTGACTTCGCTGCTGGAACAATCATCGCACTGGTCACCTACCTGTTATCCATACCCATTAACTCGCTGGTCGTAAGTCTTGTTAACATTCCTGAACTTGCCTCGCTTAAACCAATTTATGCACTTGTACTCATTGGTGGTAGCATGGTATTGACTTAAATCTTCGCATTTTTTCCATAGAGAAAAGCTGCGAAAAAAGACCTGGTTGCGGCTTTGAAAACAGAATAGATACTTTGTTTCAGTTTCCAGTTTTAAAAGCAGTTAAGGTGAGGTTAATGAAGCTATACCCCTAATAATTTTTCCAATAAAGGGTAAATTACTCCTAGTGGATAAGTTAGGAGGTCGTTGGATGAAGAACACAAGACAGTTATTAGTTTTAATGATGGTTTTTTCATGGCTGTCCCTTGCATTTATAGGTAAGCAAACAATGAAACGTTTTTTACCTGCGTCACTATTTATGGCGATTTTAGTAAGAATCGTAAATGCTATAGCGAAAGAGAGGAAATGGTGGTGGTGGTACACAAAAATTCATCCTTCCGTATCAGGGTCATTTCCTTTTGTCTGGGGTGCATTCTTTGTAGGTTCTTTATGGATTTTGAAATTAACTTATGGCAACTTTAAGAAATATATTGGCTTGAATTTATTAACACATTCAATTTTTACATATATTGTAGAGCCTTTTCTACAAAAGTATGGTATTGCATCATTGGTCCGTATGAAAAAGATACAGTTAATGTATGTATTTATGGTGTTGTCAACTCTATTTTATGGAATTCAATATAGTATTGAAAAAGTTTTTCGAAAAAAAGAGAGCTCTTACTAAAGGATGCTCTGATAAAGATTTGGGTGTTTGCCAGTCTTCTTCCTTCTTTATTCTTCTTTTCTCTATTATATCTTCTTAGCGAAAAATTGGTTCTCATGCTACAAAGTTGGTACCCCTGTTTTATAGTTGGTACCGAAGCGGAAAGGAATCGGGTAAGAAAAGAGCAGGGAGCGGTTATATAGCAAGGTCATTCGGTATTATTTCCCATTTCAAAACCGATATCAAATCGGGCCGGATCCAATACGGGTACGGCTCCCCTTTTTATCCAATATTCATTCGCTTGTCAATCATTTTCGCCAATCTTTAATCTCAACCAATATTGTCTACTTCCTCACTGTATAAAACCACCACCCCATTTTTCTCTCTTCATTACATTTCCCAACAGGCATTCATCCATCATTTCTTCTGATATTTTTTTGTTTCGGAAAAATAGTGGAATATTCGATTCAAGCCAGAATGAAAAAAGCGCGTGGGGCTTAAATCTAAGAAGGAAAGAGTTCTCGAAGAAAAAACATCGCAATCTTCTTCTTGGATTATTACACTGATAATGGTATTAATTTTTTTGCTAGAGGACTTTTTTACATAATGACAAGCTTTTTAGGATTTACCAAGACTTTTTAAAGAAGTCTTTAACAGAAGGTTGCATACAGCAAATACAGATTCAAAATTACAATGATTCCCGTTACGGTAAAAGCTAAAGTCTTTATCCAGTTGCTATTTGCAAATTCGCCCATCTTCTTTTTGTCTGTCGTAAACATAACCAACGGTATGACCGCAAATGGTAATTGGAGAGATAAAATAACTTGGCTTAAGACTAGTAATTGTCCTGTTCCTTTTTCACCAAATATTATGGTGACAATGACCGCCGGGATAATTGCGATAAGTCTAGTAATCAGTCTGCTTAACCAAGGTTTTAATTTTATGTTCAAAAATCCCTCCATGACGATTTGCCCCGCAAGTGTTCCGGTTAAAGTAGAGTTTTGACTAGATGCAAGCAATGCCACACCAAATAATAAACTGGCAATTCCAGATCCAAGTAAAGGGTCTAAAAGATGATAAGCATCCTGAATTTCTGCGACAGTACGGTGCCCAGAATTATGAAATGCCGCAGCTGATAAAATCAAGATAGCTGCGTTTACAAATAATGCAATAGTTAATGCAACGGTAGAATCAATTGTTGCAAATTTAATTGCTGCTTTTTTCCCCTCTGTTGTTTGTTCATATTTTCTTGTTTGAACGATGGATGAATGTAAGTACAAATTGTGGGGCATGACGGTTGCTCCTAAAATACCTAGTGCAATGTAAAGCATTCCCGAGTTAGACAAAATATGACTGCTTGGTAAAAAGCCCCGGGCAACCTCTCCTATTTCCGGTTTAGAAAGGAATAATTCGATACCAAAAATTACTGAAATGGTAGCAATCAAGCTCACAACAAGTGCTTCTATATAATGGAATCCTTTGTTTTGTAGTAATAAGATAAGCAAAACATCAAGTGCTGTAATAAGTACACCATAGGTTAACGGAAGTCCAAACAAGAGATTTAAAGCAATTGCCGAACCAATCACTTCCGCTAAATCACATGCCGCTATTGCCAACTCACACAATACCCAGAGAAAAAAGGAAACTGGTTTACTAAAATAGTCTCGGCAAGCTTGTGCCAGATCTTTTCCTGTTACAATTCCTAACTTTGCAGAAAGTGCCTGCAACAAAATAGCCATTAAGTTTGAAATTAAAATGACTGAAAGAAGTGTATAACCATATGATGATCCTCCGGCAATAGAAGTTGCCCAATTTCCGGGGTCCATATATCCAACAGCAATTAAAAAACCTGGTCCAAAAAAGCCAGATAACTTTCGGAAATAAACTCCCATTTTTATCATTAAATTTGTATGCTGGAAAGTAGACTCTTGTTGCCTCATAATAATGCACAACTCCTCTTTATCTTTCTCTTGACTATGAGTTTTGCCATAGGGAAACATTTTAATTAAAAAATATAGTATAATTGAGAATTATTCTCAATATATTTTGATATAAATATCATACATCAAAAGTTTATCTTGCGCAACTTTTTGTTATTAAGGCAAAAAATAATCGTAGTTCACTAATCAAACAAAGAAGAGATTGGTTTGACAATCAGTGTTCAAACAACCTTTAGCACATATTTAAAAGCCGATTTTTTCATGATGAAAAGACCTCTCTTTGCTTATAAGTTTGTATTTACTGATTAAGAATAATCGTTCATATATCGTTTTACTTTCTTATACACGATCTCTAGGAACTAATTCACATAAGGGTGTGAAGTTGGTCTGTTTTTTGATACGAACTCTAAATTGGTCCTAGGGGCTGGTCAACTTTCTTCACTTCGACAATAAAAGAGCAGTAGCACAAACCATAGCCTTGGTCTGTACTACGAATGTTCGTATGCTTTTGTTACACTCTATTCTTGACGAGTAAAATTTTCCCTTTTGAATTAACGCTTTCTTAACCTAATACATCCTTTCTATGAAATTTGTAAATTATCTTATATAGAATTCGTACAAGTTTTTGACATAAAAAGAATGGCACTAAAATACAATGATAGTGATAACAATATACGAGGTGATGAAGATGGGAAAATTTGATGGAAAAGTAGTTTTAATAACCGGTGGTGCTAGAGGACAAGGGGCTTCCCATGCTCGAGCATTTGTGGAAGAAGGTGCCAAAGTACTTTTTACAGACATCTTAGTTGAAGATGGAAAAACCCTTGAAAAAGAGCTAGGTGAAAATGCAACATTCGCTAAACATGATGTTCGCAGTGAAGAAGAATGGAAATCCGTGGTTTCTTTAGCTGAGTCTACCTTTGGGCCAATTAACATACTTGTTAATAATGCTGGTATTGTGTTTAACAAAAAGTTTGTGGAAACTACAGAAGAAGAATACAGAAGAATTATAGACATTAATCAAGTAGGCGTATTTTTAGGAATGAAATCTGTTGTCCCATCCATGAAAAAGGGTAAAGGTGGATCTATAATCAATATTTCTTCCATTGATGGGTTAAGAGGAGCTCCCGGTAATCTAGCCTACGATGCTTCTAAATTTGCGGTCAGAGGAATGACAAAGACTGCCGCTCTGGAATTAGCCGAATACGGTATTCGTGTAAATTCGATTCATCCTGGTGTCATTGAAACGCCGATGATCGCTCAAGATGATTTGCAAGATACGGTAAAAGAAATTTCCAAAAATATACCATTAAAGAGACTTGGTCAGCCAAAAGATATAACAAATTTGGTTCTATTCCTTGCTTCAGAAGAATCTAGCTATTCTACAGGTTCAGAGTTTGTTGTAGATGGAGGAATGACAGCGCGTTATTAAAAAGAAATATAGGCTGTAAGTCATTTAATCACGGCGCTATTCCTTTGATCATAAAAAGGTAAAAATCAAAAAATAAATTTTTCCGCTCATTTCTTGCAGTGTAGTAGAAAGGTTTACCCTGCCCCAACTGAGCGTATGATCCCCACTTCAAAAATTCAAGGTAACCGAGAATTGTAAGTGGGGAGGGCTGCTAGTTTTAAGTAAAAAAATGAAGCAAGATAAAGTTTCCGCTCTTACCTCACTTCAACTTTAGGTATGGCAAACCGATAACTGGTGTGCTGTCCTCTATTACCCCGATTCAATTTATCAGTCAATAAAGAATATCCTTTATCAGTTCATCGAAATTTCGGACATGTAGTAGTTCTTTATAAGTTTTTCAATCATCTTTTCACTTTCTAACAATGTAAGAAGTTCATTTTTCTTTTTCACTAATTCAGTGATTCTATTGCTATTTGCTTCAATACGCATCGGATATTCTTCAAGAGGCTCCAAGATTAATCTTTTATTAAAAATGTATAAATAGGTATAATAAAAATATATGAGTCGTAGTAGGAGGAAGTTTGATGATTACAGGAGAAATCAAAAGTAAAATAGATAAAATATGGGAAACGTTTTGGACGGGCGGAATCACCAATCCATTAACCGTTATTGAACAATTTACCTATCTATTATTTATAAAGGGTTTGGATGAAACGGAAACAACGAAAGAAAAGGAAGCCGAGTTCTTAGGTCTTGAATTTGAAGGAATTTTTCCAAAAGATAAACAGCATTTACGCTGGCATCGGTTTAAACAGCTCGGATCACCAGAAGAAATGTATCGGATTGTTGCTGATGAGGTTTTTCCTTTTATTAAAGACTTACATGGCAAAGATGATTCAGCCTATTCCAAATACATGGGCGATGCGATGTTTTTAATCCCAACTCCGAATATGTTGGCGAAAATTGTTGACGGAATCGACAATCTTCCATTAAATGACCGTGATGTACAAGGGGATTTATACGAGTATCTTCTTTCCAAAATTGCATCAGCCGGTACAAATGGACAATTCCGTACACCAAGACATATTATCAAAATGATGGTGGAACTAATGAAACCAACGCCGGAGGATATCATTATCGATCCTGCGATGGGGTCTGCTGGATTTTTAGTGGCAGCAAGTGAATATTTACGTGATCATCATAATGATATGTTTTTGGTCCAAGGATTAAAGGAACATTTTCATAACACGATGTTCTATGGTAATGATATGGACAGGACCATGCTACGGATTGGTGCGATGAACATGATGCTTCACGGTGTGGATAATCCAAACATTGACTATCGAGATTCCCTTTCTGAGATTAATAAAGATAAAGAAAAATATACGTTAGTTCTAGCTAATCCGCCATTTAAAGGATCACTGGATTATGAAGCGGTTTCGAATGATTTATTAAAAATTGCAAAAACCAAGAAAACGGAATTATTATTCTTATCCTTATTTGTCCGCATTTTAAAACCGGGTGGACGAGCAGCAGTCATTGTTCCAGATGGCGTATTATTTGGAAGTTCCAAAGCACATAAAACCATTCGGAAGGAAATTATTGATAATCATAAATTGGAAGCAATTATCTCTATGCCAAGTGGAGTCTTTAAACCGTATGCGGGCGTATCAACTGCTGTCATGATTTTTACAAAAACCGATGCAGGTGGGACTGACAATGTCTGGTTCTATGATATGAAAGCGGACGGATTCTCATTGGACGACAAACGTAGCCCGATTGAAGAAAATGATATACCGGATATTATTGCGCGGTTCAATAACTTAGAAGCCGAAAAAGAAAGGAAACGGACGGAACAATCCTTCTTCGTCCCTGTTGAAGAACTGCGAGAAAACGATTATGATTTGTCGATTAATAAGTATAAAGAGATTGAGTATGAAGAAATAGAATATGAGGAGCCTAAAGTTATTCTTAAAAAAATAGAAGAATATGAACAGGAAATCGTACAGGGAATAAAAGAATTAAAAGAAATCATAAAGAGGTAGAAGAATTATGGTTAAAATACAAAAGATTTCTGAAGTATGTGAAATTATTATGGGACAATCTCCACCTTCAGATTCATACAACGATAAGGGAATTGGTGTGCCTTTTTTTCAAGGAAAATCAGAATTTGGAGAGCTAAATCCTACACAAAAATGGTACTGTTCTTCCCCAATTAGATTGGCAGAAGTAGATGATATTTTAATTTCAGTTAGGGCGCCTGTTGGGGATGTGAATATAGCAAATGTAAATTGTTGTATTGGTAGAGGATTAGCAGCAATTAGACCCGATAAAACAAAATTACTTACCAAATTTCTTTTTTATGTCCTAAAAGGAAAAAAAAGAGAAATAGAAAATATGGGTACAGGAAGTACTTTTAAAGCTATAAGTAAAAAGGACTTAGTTAACATTAAAATACCAGTACCTAATATTGAGATTCAAAAAAAAATAGTTAACACTTTTGATAAAGCTCAAGAATTAATTGATAAACGCAAAGCCCAAATCGAAGCATTAGACCAACTAACGCAAAGTGTGTTTTTGGAGATGTTTGGTTCAATTCAAGGAGAAAAGTTACCTTTAAGTGAGTTATGTGAAATAAATCCTCCAAAAGGAGAGGTAGCAGACTTAAAAGAGGATACGATCGTTTCTTTTATTCCCATGGCAAATGTTTCAGAAACCGGAGAAATTGATTTGTCTGAAACCCGTAATCTTGGTGAAGTGTATAAAGGATTTACTAATTTTAAGGAAAACGATGTTCTTTTTGCAAAAATTACACCTTGTATGGAAAACGGAAAAGGTGCTATTGCGAAAAATTTAACCAATGAAGTCGGGTTCGGTTCAACTGAATTCCATGTTTTAAGACCAAAAGAAGAAATTACAAGTGAATGGCTATATTATTTAACAACATTACCAAATTTTCGTCAGCAAGCTGAGAAAAACATGACCGGAAGTGCTGGTCAAAAACGTGTACCTAAACAGTTTTTTGACAAATATAAAGTTAACAAACCTACGATAGAATCACAGGAAGAATTCAAAAAAGTTATTTTGAAAATCAATAGTCAAAAAGAAATGTTAAAAAAGAGTCTAGCGATTTTAGATACAAATTTCCAATCACTTATGCAACGCGCATTCAAAGGCGAATTATTTAATGGAAATCACGATAGAAGATAATAAAAACTTTGGGTGAGTGAGTTTAATAGATCCCTATTATAAAAGCATAGAGAGAGAGATTATGTCAACTTATAATGAAAGTGGCCCCATATGGAAACAAACAATATCATCTTGAAAAGAGATAGGCTAGGATTGAGATACCGAAAGCTTGGTCATGAAACGGTTATAACAAGCTTATTTTAAGTATAATGATAAGAAAGAACATAATGTACATATATATTTTTAAAAACGATTTACTCAAGAGTATTTAGTTATTGAAGATGGTCATTGGATGGTTATCGTAGGAACTGACTTGGTGATGAAATTATGTATGTATAGGAAATTTTGGCAACATATGGTGGTGACATTTCGAGAAGGTCGATTCCGGTGAGTTTCACTTGATGAAATTTCTTTTAAACACAAGGTAATCGAAAAGGAGGGTTAAATTTGGATTCTCACAAAGATGTTCGGTGGAGACAGCGCTTTGATAACTTTAAAAAATCATATCAGTTATTGGAAAAATACGCCTTTGTTGAATTAACTTCCGAAATTGAAAAGGCAGGTCTTATTCAATTTTTTGAAATCACTTTTGATCTGGCATGGAAAGTGTTGAAAGATTATTTAGAGGCACAAGGATATATTGTAAAAAGTCCGAGAGAAACCATTAAGCAGGCGTACCAAATGGAAGTTATCGATTATGGACATGTTTGGATTGAAGCATTGTCGAATCGGAATCTTACTACTCATACTTATGATGAGCAATTTACGGAAAAATTTGTTCTGGATATTCAACAAGTCTACTTCCCATTATTTAAATCACTATACGAAAAACTCTTAAAGGAGTATTAAGAATGTATGGGTTATTAGAAAAGGATATGGATTACATTATAAAGGCATTAAAGCAATTGGATGAAATCGATTGTGCAATTCTTTATGGTAGTCGGGCAATGGGCAACTATAAAAAGGGCTCTGATGTTGATATTGCGATTCGAGGTGAGAAGGTTACAGAAAAAACCATTTTTGAACTGGATGACATGTTGAATGAGGTTTATCCACTTCCCTATTTTTTTGACATTGTCCATTTTGAGAACTTAACCAATCAAGATTTAATCGAACACATTGAAAGGTGCGGAAAGATTCTATTTGTACGAAAAAAGTGAGTGAAGATGCTTAGAAACAATATTTCATTGTTAGATGATAATTTGTGAAATAGGTTTTCCGTACTAAAAGAAATTAATGTATTTGAAGATGATCCTAAAATGCAGTGAATGGTAAAAATTTACAACAGGTTATAAAAGATTAGGAGATTTATTCTACAGACGAAGTAATGAAAAAATAAAATGTGGTGAAATTAAATAATCGTGAAATAGTTAAAAAGGGGTGAAATGGTTGTCTTCAAACTTTCTTTTTTTAAAAGATAAATCACAATACCGCGCATTCTCGAATGCTTGTTTTGAAGCAGAGAAAGGTTTAGTTGTTAGCCCAGCTGTTAGTGCCATTCAATCTCGTCGTGCGCTGGAGCTGGCTGTTAAGTGGGTTTATAGTTATGACAGTGTGCTGAAAGTTCCGTATCAAGATAATCTTTCCAGTTTAATTCACGACCGGAATTTTTTAGGGATTATTGATGAAGACTTATTGCCGATGATGAAGTATATTGTAAAACTTGGTAATCATGCAGTCCATACAAATGCGCAGATTACTCGAGACCAAGCGGTATTGTCTCTCCATCATCTTTTCCAATTTATTGCTTGGATTGATTACTGTTATTCGGATGAATTTACGGCTGGTGAATTTGATGAAGCCTTACTTCCGGTCGGAGAAGAGAAACCTGTGCGCCCGAAAGAATTACAAGATTTATATGAACAATTAAGTGCCAAAGACCGAAAACTGGAAGAAATGATTAAAGAAAATGAACATCTTCGTAAAAGGGTGACGGAAAAACGGGAACACAATACGAAGGAAAATCACTTTCATGTTGATGAATTAAATGAATTTGAAACAAGACTGAAATATATTGATTTGGATTTGGAACTCGCTGGTTGGGAATTTAATAAAGATATCGTCCGAGAATACCCAGTTGTTGGTATGCCAAACAAAGAAGGCAAAGGGTTTGCAGATTACGTTTTATTTGGTGATAATGGGAAGCCGCTTGCTGTCGTGGAGGCAAAACGAACATCAAAAGACCCGAAAATTGGCCGGCAACAAGCAAAACTGTATGCCGATTGTATAGAAAAAACGACCGGTACTCGTCCGGTGATTTTTTACACAAACGGTTTTGAAACGTATATTTGGCATGATCCATATCCGCCAAGAAAAGTTTCTGGTTTCTATAATAAGGAAGAACTAAGCCTGTTAATGGAACGCACGACGTTGAAACGACCATTAACAAATATTCAAATTAATGATGATATCAGTAATCGTTATTATCAAAAAGAAGCCATTTTAGCGGTTTGTGACGCTTTAAGCCGTGGTCAAAGAAAGGCTCTTCTCGTTATGGCAACCGGTAGCGGGAAAACAAGAACCGCAATCTCGATTGTCGATGTATTGACTCGTCATAATTGGGTGAAAAATATTCTCTTTTTGGCAGACCGAAAAACACTACTAAATCAAGCATATCGAAACTTTAACAACCTATTACCTAGTATTACGCTGTGCAATCTTTTGGATAACAAGGATCATCCAGAAGAAAGTCGGATGGTCTTCTCTACTTACCCAACGATGATGAATGCGATTGATGAGGCGAAACGAAAAGACGGAAAAAAATTATTTACGGTAGGTCATTTTGATCTCATTATTATTGATGAATCGCATCGCAGTATTTATAAAAAATATAGTAGTATATTTGAATATTTTGATGGGATTTTATTAGGACTTACGGCAACCCCAAAGGATGAAGTTGATAAAAATACGTATTCGATATTCAACCTTGAAACAGGGGTCCCAACATTTGCGTACGAGCTAGACCAAGCTGTCAAAGATGGCTATCTAGTGGATTACCGAACCATCGAAACAAAGACAAAGTTTTTAGAAGAGGGCATTCATTACGATGATTTGTCCGAAGAGGAAAAAGAAACATATGAAGAAACCTTTGATGATGATGAATTTAGGGAAGATATTGATAGTTCTGCCTTAAACGAATGGTTGTTTAATGACGATACGATTGATCAGGTTTTGAAAGACTTGATGGAAAAGGGCATTCATGTAGAAGGCGGCGACAAGCTAGGGAAAACAATCATTTTTGCGAAGAACCATCGTCATGCCGAACGAATTGTGGAACGATTTGATACATTGTTTCCGGAATATAAAGGTGATTTTGCGAGCGTCATTGATTATAGTGTTAAATATAATCAGACATTAATTGATGATTTTTCAGAAAGGAAAAAGCTTCCGCAAATCGCTGTTTCTGTAGATATGCTTGATACAGGTGTAGATATACCGGAAGTGGTCAATCTTGTATTTTTTAAAAAGGTCCGCTCAAAATCGAAGTTTTGGCAAATGATTGGTCGTGGCACTCGGCTTTGCCCGGACTTACTTGGTATTGGTCAGGACAAGACTCACTTCTTAATCTTTGACTATTGCGGAAACTTCGAGTTTTTCAGAGAAAATCCAAAGGGAATGGAAACGCAAGTGGGTAAAAGCCTAACGGAAAAACTGTTCAATGCAAAAGTTGATATTATTCGTGAATTACAAGGAATCGATTATCAAACAGAAGAATACGTCGGGCATCGTCAGGAACTTGTTCATGAAGTAACAAGAGATGTTTTTGCGCTTAATAGCGAAAATTTCCGTGTCCGACAGCATCTACAATATGTGGAAAAATTTAAGAACAAGGACAGTTGGGTGTCACTATCTGTTCTTGATACGAACGAAATTAAAGAACATATCTCACCAATCATTGTTCCTGTCCAAGACGATGAATTTGCCAAACGGTTTGATTTATTAATGTATACAATCGAATTGGCAAAATTACAAGCAAATAATGCGACCAAACCCATTCGTAGCGTCATTCAAACAGCGGAAGCCCTATCGAAGCTAGGTACGATTCCACAAGTAATGGAACAAAAGCCCGTCATTGATAAAGTATTAACAGAAGAGTTTTGGGATAGTGCTGATATCTTTGAATTAGATAAAGTTCGTGAAGCTTTAAGGGATTTAATCAAGTTTATCGAAAAAGAACAACAAAAAATTTATTATACTAACTTCCAAGATGAAGTATTGGAGGTAAAAGAAAATGGTCCAATCTTTCATGTCAATGACTTGCAAAGTTACCGGAAGAAAGTAGAACATTACCTCATCCAACATAAAGATCAAATGGCCATTTACAAGTTGAACCATAATAAACCGCTAACCGCCAAAGACGTAAAAATCCTGGAAGACATTCTTTGGAAAGAACTCGGGACGAGAGAAGATTACGAAAAGGACTATGGTGATACACCGATTACTAAATTAGTTCGTCAAATTGTTGGCCTAGATCCGAAAGCAGCCAATGCAGCATTTTCGGAATTTCTCTCAGAGGAGCGGTTAAATCTCAATCAAATTCGCTTTGTTAAACACATAGTGGATTATGTCATAAAAAACGGAATACTTGATAAAAAGGTATTACAACAAGAACCGTTCCGATCAGTTGGAAGCATTGTCGAACTGTTCAAAGATAATATGGATGATGCAAGAAGAATAATCGGGATTATAGATGAGATTAATCGGAATGCGGAAAAGATAATAGGAGCGTAATTCAATTAAAAAGCACCATGATAGAGACACCTTGGATTTTTTTGAGGTGTCTTCTGTATTTTGGAGGTGAAAGAATAGTAACTGAAATATTTAAAATCTAAATAAAATATTTAAAATATACAATTTAACCTGAAATCAAATTCTTAAGATTTCAAAAAAGTATAATAAAATACTATAATTTAATTATTAAATGGTTAGGGAGGGTTTATATATGGAATTTAGAGATTTTACAGCAGCACAAGTTAGAATCGCAAGGCCGACAGACAGACTAGAAGAGGTTATAGATTTTTATGTGAATGGTTTAGGTCTTAAACAAATAGAAAGATTTACAGGGAACAATGGATTCGAGGGAGTAATTATTGGTTTGCCAGATGTAAATTATCATTTGGAATTTACACGACATGCAGAAGGAAGTCCATGTCCTGCACCAACAAAAGATAATTTGTTAGTTTTCTATATAGAAAATAAAAGGGAAATAAATAATGTATACGAACGGTTACAAAAAATGGGATATTATGAGGTGGAACCCGAAAATAGCTATTGGAAAGAAAAAGGAATCACCGTAGAGGACCCTGATGGTTGGCGAATCGTGTTGATGAATAGAACGTATAATTAATAAGTAGTTTAAAAGAACCTTAGCTTAAGGTATAAGAATTGAATGCTTGAGATCATCAAAAGATGGTCTTTTTTTTATAGGATAAGAAAGTATAAAAATACAAGTAAAAAACTTGGGACGAGTTTCGTGTCTAGCTCCGAGCGCCAGCGACTGAGAAACTAACTCCCCTGTAATGTGCTCCTGTGCCAAAGCCTATTCAAGGAAGCGGATGTTCAACTTGTCGCAAAGCTTCATGAAGGAAATCATGGAAGATGACTCATGAAGTTTGTTCAAATAGCTGCCTTCCTCGATAATGCAAATGCATTATCTCGTGCGATGCCTATTCGAGGAAGATAATTCAGAGTCCTTGAAAAAGCTAATCGCTTTTTCTTCGTGCGGTGCTTACTCGAGGAAGATAATTCAAAGTCCTCGAAAAATGCTAAACGCATTTTTCTTCGTGCGATGTTTATTCGAGGAAGATAATTCAGAGTCCTCGATAATGCAAATGCATTATCTCGTGCGATGCCTATTCGAGGAAGATCATTCAGAGTCCTCGAAAAATGCTAAACGCATTTTTCTTCGTGCGATGTTTATTCGAGGAAGATAATTCAGAGTCCTCGATAATGCTAATGCATTATCTCGTGCGATGCCTATTCGAGGAAGATCATTCAGAGTCCTCGAAAAATGCTAAACGCATTTTTCTTCGTGCGATGTTTATTCAAGGAAGATTATTCAAAGTCCTCGAAAAATGCTAATGCATTATCTTGTGCGATGCCTATTCGAGGAAGATCATTCAGAGTCCTCGAAAAATGCTAAATACATTTTTCTTTGTGCGCTGCTTATTCGAGGAGGTAAATCTGTTCTCATTGCGGGGATGCCGTATGTACGTCGCTATGCGTGCGCTATGCGCTTTTCTAACATGCAATCATTCTACATCTTAATTTTAGCTTAAAATAAAAGGTACACGAATAGGCTTTCATCTATACTTTTTACTATATGGACACATACACTGGGGTGAAAACACATATGAGAAGGTAGGGGATATGGATAGACAATCCTTTGGTGGCCCAGTATGAATGGTATTCAGATTTTGGAATGGGGCATTGGGGGTTTTCAAGACTATGAAGGCTATCCACACCACCATCAATATCATGAACACGGATTGGGAGGGTACCCATATTATCAACCATGATCTGGATATCGTTAGGAATTAGACATAAGGCATTATTGATTTACTTTAAGGGATTAATAATATTAGTAGATGAAAAACTATGAATTTCATAAACAATATTTAGGAGGAATGAATAATGAACAATGAATTTCTACCTGTTCAAGTATATGAGAGTGACGAAAGAATCTTTGGGAGACCATTTGGTGTTGGACGCCCGTTTGGATTTGGTAGACCTTGGGGGGGCGGATTTGGCCGACCATGGGGATTTGGTTTGAATCCGTTCTTAGGAGGGTTTGTAGGCGGATTATTAGGTAGTGCGTTGTTCCCTCCATTTTATGGATATGGTTTCCCTGGATATGGTTTCGGATATCCGTATTACTGGTAAAATTTGTGTATGGGAAAATAGCTCAGTTGAAATAAACTGAGCTATTTTTTGGGTGCGCCGTGCATGGCGATTCACTGTGCGGGCGCCGATATAAAGAGTCTAATGGAAAAAATTCTAATGGATGTGAAGGCTAATGCGACTGGTTACCTGGAAACACTTGGTGAAAATTCATACTCGTTATTCATGGCTGTGAAAGCTAGGGTTGAAAGAAAAGAAAGCGGAATAGGCAAACATGTGGAAATGTTACTGTCGAGTCGCCGGCAGCTTTATACTAGTCAAAGCCCTAACAAATTGACCTTTAAAAGAGTGAAATATGTTAGTTTCTTTGACTACTACATGTCTGTAAGACCATAAACTTTAGAACAACCCTGTACGCAGGGGGTGTAAGAGGTCGGCTAATGATTAAATGATTAGCCTCGTACTTGATTAATTAGTCGAATGAAAATATCTTTGTAAAAGAATACAGAGATTATGATATTTGTTATTAACCTTAAAATACGAACCCTAACATGGAAGGATTTAGTATAAATAGGAAATTATATGTGAATAAATAGTAGTAATTAATTTATAGACACTGAAGTTTTTTAAAAAAGGAGGAATTATTTATGTCTGGCCCTGGTTTAAAACATGTTGATAGCCATGCTGCTATTCATGAAGCCGCACTTAATGAGGCAAGGGAATTAAATGAGCTAATGGCAAAATTATTGCAGGAGGGGGAAAGCAATAAAGCCCTTGAAGTTGCTTATGTTGCAATAGAACATTGGGAAACTAGAACATTGCGTCATGCCGCTGCAGAAGAGGAGGGGCTGTATCTGGAACTACTTGAAGAACATCCTAAACTAAAAGACAACATTGTGGCATTAATTCGTGATCACAATACGATGCGCTACTTTGTGGAAAAAATTAAAAGGGCGCTGGAACAGGATGGCATCACCGAGGAGGTACTCCAGCTATTTCACGGTTTAGTCCAAGTTGATGCTTATCATAATTTGGAAGAAGAAAGAATTTTACCGGATCATTAAATACTAGGTTGGAATTTCCACTTTTAATGCTTCGTTTTCTGCTCTTTTTAATAGTGAGTTTTCTGAGTTTTGGTACCACACCTAGGCTCGCACTTTCATTTTTCCATACAGTGCTCGCTATTCTTTCCTCAATTGTTTTCTGTTGTCATTATCAATACAACTACATCGAGCCAAAAGAAAGCACAATATATACACATATGTTTGAAACTGGGAAATAAGGGTATTCCTAATTTAGAGAAAAATATGATTATCTTTGTTGTTTAGGCTATTTCGTTAAAAGGATAGCCTGTTTTTTTGGAATTCTTATGAATGATAACAAAGACTGTTTCCATTTTTTTACGAAAAATATAACGAATAAAAACAAATTTTTATTGAAAAACGATAAATAATGTATTATTATTTTTAATAACAATAAAAAGTGAGGTGCAGTATGAAACAAGGAAAGGTTACTTTTTTAAAGGTTGTTGTTAATGGTATTGGAGTAATTATATTGGGCTTATGCATTTTTGTTTTACCACCGTTGGCAAAATATACGGCTGAGGTTTATCCAGAATATGCTTACCTACAATATCCAGTTCTAATTGGCCTTTATTTCACGGTTATACCGTTTTTCTTGGCACTGTATCAAGCATTAAAACTATTAGGTCATATTAAAAACAATGATGTATTTTCAGAAAAAGCTGTAAATGCATTAGGTATAATAAAGCGCTGTGCATGTATCATCAGTATTCTATATGTCGTTGGTATGGTATTACTTGGTACTCAAAATGCATTGCATCCTGGTATAGCAATAATAGGTTTGGTAATATTCTTCACATCTATTGTCATTATGCTATTTACTGATGTTCTTCAAGAGCTTCTAAAAAATGCATTAAAAATTAAATTAGAAAATGATCTGACAATCTGAGGTGAAACTGTGGCTATTGTGGTTAATTTAGATGTGATGTTAGCAAAAAGGAAAATGAGTGTTACTGAATTATCGGAAAGGGTTGGCATTACAATGGCGAACATCTCCATATTGAAGAATGGAAAGGCGAAAGCGATTAGATTTTCGACCTTAGAGGCAATATGTGAAGCTCTGGACTGTCAACCTGGTGATATTTTAGAATATCGAAGTGATATGGATTCTAAAGAATGAATGTCGTATAGCACGCAGAAATTAGCAAATCATAATTGACTTTGTTTCATATATATTTACTTTACGAGAGGATGGATATTTTGAAGAAGGTAATGATGCCAATTACACTGATAATCTTCATTTTTTTATCAGCATGCAACAGTTCGGCAGGTGCGAATACAAATAACAAAGACCAAATTATCATAAATGTTAAAAACAATACTAACTTTGAAATCTACGCTCTTGAACTAAGTTGGTATCAAAACGGGAATTTGAAAGGTACGCAAGGAACTATGAATGCTGATGGCTCCAAGATAGGCAAAGGGGAAAACTTCGTGTTTGAATTAATTGAATCCGATTTAAACATAAATGAGAAGACATTATTTGAAGTTGCAGTTTTAGATGATCAAGATAGTATGAACAAAATTACTATTAACAATAAAGTACCGCTTCAATTAGCAAAAAATACTGAATACAACCTTGAATTAAAAGGTGATAAGCAAGATAACCTTACTGTAAACATAATGAATCAAATAAATTAAAAAAACAAGGAAATAGGTGAATTCCAGGCCACTGGAAAAGTTCTTCATAATCTTACTGAGCACCATTTCAAGATGTCCTTTGTGGTTTATCATACGATATATTGTGTTCGTGAACTTTTTTCGAGTAGTTTTTCAGTGACTTCGAACAGCTTTCGCGGACAAAATGGTAAGTAAATCAGAAGGGACTGTCTACGAGCCCGGCTCTCACGGACAAAATCGGTGGTCAAACAGGAAGAACTGTCCGATAGAGCGGGTCTCGCGGACAAAACGGAGACTCAACTAGGAAGAACTGTCCAATAGAGCAAGCTCTCGCGGACAAAACCGGTGGCCAATCAGGAAGAATTGTCCAATAGAGCGGGTCTCGCGGACAAAACGGAGACACAACAAGCAAGAACTGTCCAATAGAGCGGCTATCGCGGACAAAACGGTGAGTCAAACTGGAAGAACTGTCCAATAGAGCGGGTCTCGCGGACAAAACGGATATTCAACTAGCAAGAACTGTCTAATAGAGCGATTCTCACGGACAAAATGGGGTGTCAATTAGCAAGAACTGTCCAATAGAGCGGGTCTCGCGGACAAAACGGAGACTCAACAAGGAAGAACTGTCCAATAGAGCCGGCTCTCGCGGACAAAACAGAGACACAACAAGCAAGAATTGTCCAATAGAGCGGGTCTCACGGACAAAATGAGGAGTCAAACAGCAAGAACTGTCTAATAGAGCGGGTCTCGCGGACAAAATGAGGAGTCAAACAGGAAGAACTGTCCAATAGAGCGGTTCTCGCGGACAAAATGAGGAGTCAAACAGGAGGAACTGTCCAATAGAGCGGTTCTCGCGGACAAAACGGAGACTCAACAAGGAAGAACTGTCCAATAGAGCCGGCTCTCGCGGACAAAACAGAGACACAACAAGCAAGAATTGTCCAATAGAGCGGGTCTCACGGACAAAATGAGGAGTCAAACAGCAAGAACTGTCTAATAGAGCGGTTCTCGCGGACAAAATGAGGAGTCAAACAGGAAGAACTGTCCAATAGACTGGCTCTCACGGACAAAACGGAGACTCAACTAGGAAGAACTGTCCAATAGAGCAAGCACTCACGGACAAAACGGAGACTCAACAAGGAAGAACTGTCCAATAGAGCGGGTCTCGCGGACAAAATGAGGAGTCAAACAGGAGGAACTGTCCAATAGAGCGGTTCTCGCGGACAAAATCGAGAGTCAACCATCAAGAATTGTCCAATAGAGCAAGCTCTCGCGGACAAAATGAGGTGTTAATTAGCAGAAACTGTCCAATAGAGCGGTTCTCGCGGACAAAACCGGTGGCAAAACAGGAAGAACTGTCCAATAGAGCGGGTCTCGCGGACAAAATGAGGAGTCAAACAGGAGGAACTGTCCAATAGAGCGGTTCTCGCGGACAAAATGAGGAGTCAAACAGGAAGAACTGTCCAATAGAGCGGTTCTCGCGGACAAAACAGGGAGTCAATCAGCAAGAACTGTCCAATAGAGCGGTTCTCGCGGACAAAATCGGTGGTCAATCAGCTGAAACTGTCTAATAGAGCGGGTCTCACGGACAAAATCGAGAGTCAACCATCAAGAATTGTCCAATAGAGCAAGCTCTCGCGGACAAAATCGAGAGTCGACGATTAAGCCCATATAATTGTGTAAAAAAGGAATAAGCCATATCAATTTCTGGCAACAATGTTTTCAACCAATAAAACATGTAAAGGAGAAATTGATATGACTCAATACAATATTACCCTAAATTTAG